>Ga0209542_10011897_pt1 | contig 15341 bp, 10 predicted proteins | sample RifCSPhighO2_01_FD_184028 | JGI IMG/M metagenome (GOLD analysis project Ga0209542, IMG submission 184028) | Soil microbial communities from Rifle, Colorado - Rifle CSP2_plank highO2_0.1 (SPAdes) (version 2) | ecosystem: Environmental > Terrestrial > Deep subsurface > Rock core/Sediment ... | reverse complement strand
ATAATAAAAGGTCTGTCCTCGTATTTGCTCTTTCGGATTTGTCCTAATTTGCGCAAGCGTTATCCGAAGGGGCATTTTTGGACAGAAGGATATTTCTGCGATGGAGTTGGCAACAGCGATTATGCTCAAACATGGGCTTATATAGAAAATCAGGAATTGCACCATTCAGCGTCGAGATAAGGCTAACAGGACGCCGTGCTCTGAGCCGTAGCGAAGATTTGACTCCGCAGAGTCAAACCTTTAGGGCACGGAGGAGGTCACACATCATTCAAGCTATTTGGATTTTGCTTAAGGGCAGTGTAAAGCCACAAAGTTGTGACTCGTGGGGGCGAAGGTTTTTTATAGCATTTGTTTGTGGAAGATTGGAGGCCTTGTAGTATAATGGCAGAACGATCCCTTGACGTGGGATAGACCGCGGTCCGATTCCGCGCAGGGCCATTTTTCAGCCTGATGTTGTGTTGTTTTTGGGAGTCATGCAACCCCACATTTTAAACGTTGAATCTCAGGCACTATCTTTTTTATTTGTAGGAAATCATGCCTTCATAATTTTTATTCTCTTGATGCGTGACTCTCTTTGGTATTACACCTGCGACCTCGCGCAACATTTCAGACATTTGCGCGCTTGGGTCTAGGAGTCTACCTTTATTGAAATCTCTTTTGAACACATAGAGGCATACATGCAACCCATTTTCTTGACAAGATATCTCCATCTTTCAAGATGGGGCGACTCTCCGCGCTAACTATTTATGTCATGAACATTAAAACCACACTTCTCAAGAATGCTGACAATTGCATTCTTGACGGCATTCAAGGACATAAGTCCTTGATTTATAGAGAAGCACAAAAATTTATTTGTTAAGGCCTTATTTTATCTTCTTGTTAACTTCCCATAACTGATTAAATACTTGTCTAAATGTTGTAGCAAATATCGGGTCTTCAATCAAAAATCCCCGGGGAGTCTTTTGAGTAATGTATTGTATAAATAACTTATTTCCCATAATGCCCCACTCAGCTTCATTTTCTAGTTTCACAAACTCGATTTCGGATAACTGTTTTTTTCTTCTCCTTGCAACCTCGGTTTCCTCTAAAGGATATATGATTTTATATTTTATTCCCCTCTCTACCCTGATTTTATGAAATTCTTCATATAAACCGAGCATCGATTCATAGGCTTTTTTTATGCCCGTATACATTAAGATTGTGTTTTCTATAGGCATCTGTTTTAATTCTTCAGTTAGCCCAACCCACATAGCACGAATACCCTGCATACCTTCAAAATATTTGTACTTTGAATAAGCTTCTTTTTCACCCCCCTTTAATTTTAAGCTCTCTATCAAATTTTCAATCTCTCTACTTTCTTGAATTAGATCCCTTTGCTTTTCCTGAAACATACCCCTTATTACTTCAGGATCTGAAGGCATAAATACCTTAATATTATTCTGTACCCTATAACTTACAAACCCTCTTTTTATTAAAGACTCAAGAGCAAAATATATCTTCGAACTAGAAATCTTCGACTTCTCGCACAAAGATCCTGTTTGAGATTCTTTCAACTCTATTAAGGCCAAGTAAACTTTGGCATCTCGCCTAGTCAATCCGATTTTCTTTAGATTTTCGATGTATTTTTCTTCCATTTTACTACTTCCTTAGGAGGTAGTTAGTATATAAATACCTCTTTATTCTATTGTTATTAACAAGTGGTTACATAAAACCACCTAAACGAAAATGAAACAACAAAATCAGGGAAAGAAAACATTGAAGCAACAACAGTTAGCCGTGTCTCCAAGGACACTCGAACTAATAGAAATTACATTGAATCAGCCTAAACACGTTGCTAACTACAATGGGATCGAATTTGTAATAAACCCAGGAGTTTTCCCATTTGATTCGATTTCGTATTCTTCGATATCAATGGCCGATTATCTGCCCAGTAAGAAGTGCGATAGAGTCTTAGACATGGGCACTGGATGCGGTATACAGGCAGTCACGGCCTATTTTAAAGGTGCAAAATCGGTTTTAGCTGTTGACATTGACCCAAAGGCAGTTCAAAATGCAAGGGAAAATGTAAGAAGATTAGGTTTAGATGGTAAGATAAGCGTATTAAAAAGCGATTTATTTGATTCCGTTCCCCTTGAACAATTTGATATGATCTTGGCTCAATTACCGTTTTCTAATATAGATTACGATGTTGGTGTCTCGCACTTATTTTTTGATTTAGACTATAAGCTACATGAACGTTTCTTGAGCCAAGCAACTAAATATTTAAGGCAAAATGGTAAAATCATTTTAGCTGGAGGGGATTTAGGAGATGAAAAGAGATTATATGCCCTCATAGAGAAATACGGATATTCTATAGAAGATGAGGCTACATTTGTTTTCAATAATATTAAGTGGAAAATTTACGCAATAACCCCCTGTTTTGAAGGAGGATTAAACAAGATGAATCAAGAGAATATCTATGAGAATCGGGTGGTTGTAGAAAAGTATTCCCTTTCTAGATCAATCCCCGATCAGATTTTACAACAGTATTGTAACAAGATAATCGAATATACTCATCCAAAATCAATATGCGATGTTGGGTTTGGCAAGGGTTCAACCTTAATTCCATTTGCTAAAGATAAAACTATCAAGGTATTGGGTATTGATAGTTCTGAAGAAATGAGCAAGTTTGTTCTTTCAGAATTAAAATCTAGAAAGTTACAAGCAGACATCATAACTTGTGACGCTAGTAATCTATCCGACATTCAGAAGAACATAGATTTAATTCACATAAAAGCAGTTACCCATATACCTAAGAACCCATTTACTTTCTTAGCAAAGATCTCCAAATCGATAAAAACCGGCGGATATTTAGTTATAGGGAAGGAATATAGTCAACCGGAAGACAATCTTGAGAATATTGGTAAATATGGTTTAGCAAATAAAGAAGATTCCATTTTAAAGGCCTTTTATCAAGAATATTTTAGAATCCGATCCGAATCTGGGAAACCTTTTGTTATGCCCGCTATGCCTGCGGGAGATTATGATAATGCTGTCAATTATTTAGAGAATGCGGGGTTTAAGATAGAGAAAGAAATATCCACTTCTTCTTGGAGTAAGGGATTAACTCTCTCAGAACTTATAGAAGCAATGAAGAAAGGAACTTTTACTGTTTTTTCAAAAAACTGCACTCCTCTAGATAAGGAGAAGTATGCTTCTGCAATGGAAGAATTTTGTGTAAAAAATAAATTTGACTTAAACCTGGATAGGTTCTATCAAGCAGAACTACGTGCGGTTATTCTTAGAAAAGATGTAGAATTAAAGGAGGCCAAATCAAAATGTTAATCACAAAGAAAATAGAAATAGACATGGGCCATAGGGTGCCAAACCATAAGAGTAAATGCAAAAACATACACGGACATAGATATGTAATTGAAGCAGGAGTAGAAGGCGAAATAATTGGACAAAAAGGAAGTAATGGCGAGGGGATGGTTATTGATTTTGGAGATCTTAAAGAAATTATGCTACACAATATTGATGAAGTCTTCGATCATAGTCTTACAGTATACGGAGAAGACGAATTTAAACCCCTATTTGAAGAATTAAAAACGAGGGGTCAAAAAATTAACTACGTGAATTTTATTCCAACGGCAGAAAATCTTGCTAAGCATTGGTTTGAATTACTAGACCAAAAACTTATTCAAAGAAAAATTAAAATTAAATTTGTTAGAGTATGGGAGACTCCAACAAGTACAGCAACATATGAACATTAGCGAAGACTTTTATAGTGTGCAAGGAGAAGGAATAACTGCAGGAATTCCTGCTTACTTTATTAGACTACGGGGATGTAACTTAATGTGTGGGGGAAGCAAGGCCAAATTAGTAAAAGAAGGAAAAGCAAGTTGGTGGTGCGATACAGAAGCAGTTTGGAAGATGGGGAATGAGGTTAGTAACGACGAATTAATAGGTAAATTTCAACAGGCAGGACAGTTAGAAAATATTTTAGGCGGGCGAACCCATTTGATATGGACTGGTGGAGAGCCTTTAATGCCTAAAAATGTTGACGATATAGGTCGTTTTCTATTTTATGTTGATCAAACTTATAATAGTAATCGGCTCTATAATGAGGTAGAAACTAATGGCACTTTCCCGCTTGAAAAACAAGGGCCCATTTTTCAGCAAATAAACTGTTCACCAAAATTGAGCAATAGCGGAATGCCTGAAAGTAGACGTATTGTTCCAGCAGCCATTCAAAGCATTATGGATCATCCCAATTCATGGTTTAAATTTGTAGTGAGTAGAGAAAAAGACGTAGAAGATATAGAAAACGATTATGTCGGACCATTTAACATTCCTGAATCTAGAGTCATATTACAACCAGCAAGTGATAGTATGGCAACTCTTCCCGGTGTTACCCGAATTTGTATGGAACTTACTAAAAAATATGGTTATAGAACCATGCCAAGATTACATATTTTAGCATGGGACAAAGTAACAGGTGTATAATGGAAACAAAAAAAATAATGGAAATTTGGAGAGAATTGCTGATCGCTATTGGGGAAAATCCAGATAGAGAAGGGCTAAAGGATACGCCAAAGCGTATTGCAAGAATGTATGGCGAGATTTTTAGAGGATATCAAGAGAAAAATAAACCTAAAATAACCACGTTTAAAAACGGCGTTGACGGAATATCTTATTCTGGAATTGTTTGCGACAAAGGTTATTTCTTTAGCCATTGCGAGCACCATGGCATGCCTTTCTTTGGGGAATACTATCTTGGATACATTCCCGACAAGAAAATAATTGGATTGTCTAAACTTGCAAGAGTTGTAGACTATTATAGCTCAAGATTTCAGATTCAAGAAAGACTCTCTAAAGAAATATTGAATCATATAGATTCTGTAGCAAAACCAAGGGGAGCAATACTTATCTTGAAAGCGAGACATTTATGCAAAGAGATGAGGGGAGTCAAGAAGAACAATGGATTTATGATAACAGAAGAATCAACAGGGGTATTTAAAGAAAACACAAATGGAGTTAAAATTGAATTTTTAAAAATCTTAGAAGGTTTTGATTCCCAAAGTAAACCAAGAAATAGATAAAGAATAAACTTATAGAGAATTCTGTAGGATATATTACAATTAGTCCAGAATTCTCTAATGGATAATTTTGACGAAGGGTCATATAACTCACCGAATTATCCATAAAGGGAAAGATTTAATTCTCTGATATTCTCCTCCGGGTGATTGCCTCGTTTAACAATCTTTTCTTTACATCATTACTAACAGAATATAACTTACTAACTAAGTTAATAACTTGGTAAGTTAGTAAGTAAACTTTATATACCTGACTTTGCTGATTGCGCAGAGAGTATTAGATGAAGAAATATCTGCTTTTGATAGAGGATGAGAAACTATGGGGGAGATTTAAGGAAATTATAGAAAAGGATATTAACAGCGAGCTTATTGAGCTTGTTAAGGAGAAAGTGAAACGGGGGCAGAAGCATGAATAAAAACAAACTTGGACAGGTTGCGATTTTTGTAATTATTGCCGTCGTGATTGTTGGAGCAATAATTGTGGTCGTGGCTTTCAGAGATAGTATCTTTACGACGAGTGTGCCGAGCGAGATACAGCCAGTTTTTGATTATTATACTGCGTGTATTGGGGAGGAGACGCGGGGTGCGATAGAACTTGCGGGTTTGCAGGGAGGGAAGCTTGAGCTTGGCGTTTATGAGCCTGGAAATGATTATGCGCCTTTCTCTAGCGAGCTACAATTTTTAGGGACACGGGTGCCGTATTGGTCGCGGGTTGATGCTCGCGGTCGTTTTGTACAGGATGTGCCGACGCGGATTGAGATGGCGAATGAAATGGCGGGATTTGTGAAAGACGGTTTATCCAGATGCGACTTTAGCGTGTTTCGGGAACAAGGGTTTGATGTTGCGTTGGATGTTAACAATGTGGATGTTAGTGTTGAAGATTCTCAAGTAAGCGTGGATGTTAATTCGCGTTTGAGTGTGAGTAAGGGGGATGCTTCGGCGAGCCAGAGCAGCCAAAGTGCTGTTGTTGAATCGCGTTTGGGGGCGATGCACACGCAGGCACTTTCTGTGTATAATAATGAACAACAAGAGTTATTTCTGGAGAAGTATGCGGTTGATGTGCTGAGGAGCTATGCGCCTGTTGATGGCGTGTCGGTGCGATGCAGCCCTGAAATATGGCGCACGGTAGATGTTGTTCAGAATCTTACGGACGCACTTGTGGCTAATATGGGTCAGATTCGTTTTGACCGCATGAAAGGAGAAGGAAGCGAAGGGTACTTTACGGTGACTGGCGCAGGGAATGTGCCTGCGCGCATTGTGTATGCAGAAGAGTGGCCACACAGAATTGAAATAACCCCTGCTTCGCAGACGCTGATGATGGCGGAGCCAGTCGGCAACGAGCCGGGAATGGGCATTCTGGGCTTCTGTTACGCGCCGTATCATTTTGTTTATGATATTAATTTTCCGGTGATGGTGCAGCTTTATGATGGGGGCGAGTTGTTTCAGTTTCCGCTAGTTGTTGTTGTAGATGACAATGTGGCCCGGGAATCTAGTGGAGATGGTATAACTCTGGCGAATGATACAGATATCTGCAGTTTCAAGGAAGGAAATGTGCATGTGGAAAGTTACGACAACTCACTTGGGGCTGTTGAAGCATCTGTTCGTTATCAGTGTTTTGAGCAGGTGTGCGATTTGGGCAAGACTGAGATACGCGAGGGTGTTGCCTCGCTTGATGCTGCCTTACCAGTGTGCGTAAATGGTCAATTGATTGCTGAGTCAGAAGGGTATGTGCGTTCGAGTAAATTGTTTTCGTCTAATAGCGAGGCGAGTGCTGAATTCATTCTTGAGAAGAGTTATACGATGCGGGTTAACGTGAAAGTTGATGGACGCGATATGACTGGAAGCGCGATTGTGCATTTTACCAGCGCAGATGGAACGGCAAGTGCTTTGATACCTGAACAAAATTCTATCGAGTTGCATGAGGGATATTACAATGTGAGTGTGTTTGTGTACGGCAACTCCAGCGTGACTATTCCTGCCTCGAGCCGTCAAGAGTGCGTTAAGGTGCCGAGCGGAGGCATTGCAGGATTGTTTGGTGCAACGCGCGAAAATTGTTTTGATGTTGCTTTGCCGGCTACAAATGTAGATTATGCATTGCGCGGAGGAGGCGTCGGCGTGAGTTACATTCTTGCTTCTGAGCTGGAAGAAGGCGTTGTAAACTTGTATGTTGCTTCTTTGCCAGAGCCACGCTCGCTTGAACAGCTGCAGACAAACTTTGAACTTTTTAACTCAATGGATGTGGAGATGGACTTCGGATGAGGACTATATTTGCGTTGGGGCTGCTAGTTTGTGTGCTTATTATCATGTCTGCGAGCGTGCTTGCGGCGACGAGTTTTAGTGGTGTGCAGACAGGAAGCGCGCGATTTGTGCAGTATCAACAATCTCCTGATTTGCAACGTTATTACGGAAGCCAGCAGCAGGAATACTGGCCGATTTTGGGAAACACGAATGAAACGTGCCGTGCTCGACAGGATTTGCTTATTCAGGTAGCTCCGATTGGATGCCAGCCTGCGGTTGTGCGAAGTGATTTGCTGGCCGAGCAGAATGTGCCTGTGTTTTGCCAGATTGATGCGCTGAGATTAAATCCGTTGCTTGATATTAAGCAAATAAGGAGCATAGGATTTTCCTCGCGTTCGTATCCTAAGGAGGTATCTGGAGTGAGTTTTCATCCTGCGCGCGCTGCGCTTCGGACAAACAGTCAATTGCTTGGAGATCCATTTTTGAATAATATAGGGTATGCTGTTGTGTTATTGAAACGTGCGCCTAACGAGATTGGTCTTCCTGATTTTGTGAACTTTACTGTGCAGGCGCGCATAGAATACAATGCGAATAATGCTTTTGGCGTGGGCGAGAGTGTTATGCTGCTTGAACCTGTTTCTGATGACGAATGGCTTGGCGAGCGCAACAAGAATAGTTTTCTTAAGGGAAAGTATTTTGTCAGGCTTGAATCTGTTGATGCGGAGCAGGCTGTTGTTTCTTTTTATAAAGGAGATAGGCGTGTTAATCGCGTGAGTGTGCGACGCGGAGAAAAATCAAATAGTGGCTTGTATATTCCCGGGTCGTATTGCCAAGGCGAGGTGCGCGTGGTTTATGAGGGCGCGGAGCTGCCTAAACCCAGCGTTCGCTTGCAAGTGGATGATGATGTGCTTTCGCTGTATGAAGGAGCGTCATTTTTGAATAATAAGTGCCGTGTTAATAAATTGCGCGCGACAAATAGTTCTGGAGGGGAAGTTGAAATTTCCTGCGGGAGTGATAGATTTGTGCTTAGGATTGCGCCCCGTGAATTGCAGCAGGGAGATAGTGTGTATCGCTTTGTGGACGGTGCTGTAAAAAAAGAGGATGGTGCGTGGATTATTGATAGTGTGAAGAAAGATAAGTCTGGTGAGATAAACTACACGCTTAAACAGGAAACCAAGGAAGATATCACTGTCAATGCAATTAGTGTAAGACCTGCTTCTGACGGAGTGCTGTACGAAGCAGAATATTCAGGTGAGCTGAAAACTGCTTATGATAATGCGATTGCAGAGTATCAACGCGTGGCTGAGCTGTATCCTGATGAAAAGTCTACAAAGTCGGAGCTGGAGGGGGTGAGCAAATATGGGGAGTATGCGCTTTCGCGCGCGATTAGTTTAGCTGAGATGATTGGCAAAGAGCGCAGCGTTGTTGAGTTGATGAATCGTTACCTCACGATTTATCCTGATGGAGAGCGTGCGGACGAATATACACTTGCGTTAAATAATTATTACCAATATGATTTACGCAATGCTGTAACTGTGGTTGATGTGGACGGTGCTACGCCGAGCACACTACGACTCTTGGGTGTCGAACAGCCGCGCCAGACTTCTAGAGCAGATTTCTTTTTTGCAGGGCGATTGATATCTGATGTTCCGCTTGGCGCAAATATTAGTCTTGCTGACAAAAAAAGTATGACTCTGGATAAGATTGAGAAAGAAAGTGCTGATGTGACTGTTTATTGCTCTGAGGAACGCGGCAAGCGTTCTGTTTCTCTACGTCTTGATGATACGCAGTCGTTGTGCGGGGGCGTATTAAAACTTGAAGATGTTGAAAGCGCATCTGTGGCGCGTATACGCTTGCTGCCTGGGTCGGTGCGCGGAGCAGGCATTGAGACGAATGTGACTATCGGTGTTGGTATTGAAAAGCGCGCATTTAAACTGACGCCTGAAAAGACGAATGAACGTCTTGAAGAACTTAATAAGACGATTAAGAGATGGGACCAGCTTTCCACTAATTTAGGAAATGTGGTTAAGGGAATGAAGGCTGCTTGTTTTGCGACTGCTGGCGTGCTAACTGTGAAGAATTTTGTTACTGGTCTTAGCGGAGAAGCGTTGGCGCGCAAGAATGTGATGCAGGGGCCGAATGGCTGGACTGAGTGGTGCGGGAAGGCAGTCAACGGGCAGATTGCGGGAGTTAGCTATGAAAGTGTGGGAGAATGTTATTCTGCCAAGTCTGTGGATATACAACGCGATGTGGAGGGCATGACGCGCCGTATTGCTGCGCAGAATAAGAAAATAAAAGATATTGAGTCAAGCTCTGACATTAGTTCGTCTGACGGTTTGTTTGGGGAACGAGTTGATGGTACGGCTGCTGCTGCACGGTATGCGGACGGATTTGATGCTTCAACGAAAAACACACAAATAACTTTGGCGAATGGGCAGACTAAAACTGTTGGTGCGCTGACGAGTGAGCAGAACGGGAAGCGCTATGCGACGTATGAGGAAGCCAAGGAAATGCAATTGTATGCCTCTGTGCTCAATGACGCGTCCAGTTCAGATGTTGCTAAAGATGCTGCGCGCGAGCGTTTGAAACACGTTGGAGGATTGGTTAATGAGCGTGTTAATGTGCAGGGTTCTCGTGACAGCTGGTCGCAATCAGCAGGCACACAGGTTGAGATATTTACTTCTAAGGACTCTGTGAATGCGCATTATTATGGGCAGACGCTAGGACAGAAAGATTATGGGCTGACGATTGATGGAACTAATCTGAAATCTGATACGCCTGTGCAGGTCGTTGGTGTGGAGCGGGATGGTGTTTTGACGCCGTATCTTGCTGTGCTGCACGATAGCGGGGATGGAAATTACGGCGCTAAGGGGTATTATGAACTGACGAAAGATGGAAGTTTGACCGCAGTAACTCCTGCTAGTCTGATTACGTCTTTGTCGAATTCGCGCATCGGAACGTTCTCTAAATTGGATCAGACTACTTGTTTCAACAAAATTAATAATCCTAAGATACAATATTATGAGAGTGAACCGTATAAGGGAATGCCTGCGGTTGTGCCGTTTGATATAGAGCAGGGCTGGTATGCAGGGACGAGACAGACGCTTGCAGGATTTGGCAATGTGAAGGCGTTCCAATCTTCTGGAAGACCGACGAGCTTCTGGGTCTGCAATGTTGGAGGAGACCATGAGATTGATTTCTTTGTGTCTGGTTTTGATGACGACGAATGCCAGCAATTCAATGTTGAGACTGGCGCTCCGCTGGATAGTTTTGCGTGCTTAGACGAGAGAGGAACGAAGCGTCTTGTTGATAGGGCGGTTCGCGCTTTACAGGACGCAGCACAGCAGCGCAAAGACGGCTCGCGGTTTGCACGCATTGAAGGACAGACAATTGAGATAGGCAATCCTGCGATGAACTTGCCTGGAACACAATGCCAGGACTTTATGAGTCCCAGTGATTGCAAGTTATTGTTCAATGTATGCGACCCTGTGATATGCCCTGCTAGCAGATGCAATTTAGGCGGGACGTATAATGTGCCTGATGTGATTCAGAGTGGAATTGCGGGAAGTGCTTTATTGTGTTTGCCTAATATCCGAGAGGGAATTGCAGTGCCTGTGTGTTTGACTGGAATCAAAGCAGGGATTGATGGCTATCTCTCTATTTTGAAGTCATACCAGTCATGTTTGCAGGAGAGTTTGGTGAGCGGGCAATACGTGGGTATTTGTGACGAAGTTACGGCAGTGTATATGTGCGAGTTCTTCTGGAGGCAGGCTGCACCAGTTGCGAATGTGCTGCTGCCGAAGCTGATTGAGTTTGCGTATGGGCAGGGGCAGGCGCGCGGCGGCGGGGAATATTTGACGACGCAGAGCGCGTGGGACAATGCGCAGGCATCGGTTAATTATTTCACGCAGAGCTATGCAGTCAATTCTCTGCAAGCGTTCAATATACGCTCGGTCGAGGAGGCGGGAACGCCATTTTGCCGTGCCTTTGTGTCTGCTACAGCGCCAAGCAAGATTGATGCATTGATTGAGCCAGATAGTCCGCCACAGTTCCATGCGTGGTTTAGTACGATACCTTACAGCGATGCGACTGTGCCTGCGACTGCACAGTATAAAGTATTCTATCACATTTTTGCAGGGAATGACAGGGGGGTTAGTTATAGTGTTTATCTGAAAGACCCGCCAGCTACCTCGTATTATCAGACGACGCCGATTGTATCTGTGGCGAGCAATTTTGTGCCGCGCGGTCAGGCTGCGAGTGAGACGCGGGACTTTACTGCACCGACAGGATATCAGCAGTTGTGCGTGCGCATTGATGATAAGGAAGAGTGCGGCTTCAAGCAGGTGAGCACGAGTTTTGCTGTAGATTATGTTCGAGATCAGTTTGCATCTGATGAAATTAATCAACGTGATATCACGAGCGAGAAGGAGTGCGTGTCTGGCCGCGCAAGCCCTTTGGCTTTGCTGAATCCAAATGTGCAGGAAGCTGCGCAAGAAGCGATTGACCCTGCTGTGTATAATCGCGGAGTAACGCGTATTTGTGCGACAGCAAATCCTGGCAGGAATAGTGACCCGAGCAGGTTTTTGGATGTTGGTTCGTGCGGGGAATCGCGTGTGCGATGCTGGCTTGATGTGCAGAGCGTTGACAGGGCTATAAGCGTGGAGAATGTCGGTGTGCGGAATGCTACGCTGAGTGAGTTTCAGAGTGATGTGCGCGTGCAGTTGGGCAATCAGATAGAGTATCTTTATGGTGAAGGAGAGAATGAACTGATTGAGGCGTTGACTCAAGAGGTAACTAAGTTTGAGGGCGATAGCAGTTTGAATGCGCAGGCGCGCATACAACAGAGCAGAATTTTGGCTGAGAAATCTGATAAATTAAATGACCAAGTGCTCTTGCCTAACTTGAAGGCGCATCTTATTGTGCTGCGCGGACGCGTGTATGAAGCAGTGGCTAAGGCACTGCATTTGCCGTTGAAGGAAAAATCTAATGGGCAGATTACGTCGGCAGATAATGTGGCAGGGGCTGTTGTTGCTCCTACTGGTGTTGTACGACTTGAGAAAGAATACACGCCTCGTGAAAGAATTTCATTTGTTGTAAATAATATTAAATTAAATAATTTGTATGTCGAAGGGTCGAATATTAAATCTGGAAGCGGTCTAACGCTCACACGTATAGGGGTTGTTGGCGCTGACGGAATTATTACTTTATTGCCTGGCGCTGCCAACGATGCTAATCTTATAAAGCTGTCGCGTGAGAATAATATTGATTTATACCACACGCTTAATGGTGCGCGTTTACAAGATGGAAATGTTGAACTTGTATTCGATAATGGGGTTGTAAATTTGTGCCGCATAGAATTTTCACAGGGTGACACGATAAAGACAAGCGGGACATTTGGACTTGAGGATTTAGAAATTGTATTTAAGGGATGCGAAAAGCATCTTAATAAGGCTGAAGTTGCGGTGATGTTCAGCCCGAGAGATATTTCGGGACAATCGGTTAGGCTTGATACTTTTATGTATGATGCTACTTCCTGCAATTACCGCGTGAGTTTGACGCGCATCACGAATAATGTCTTTCCAGGAATTGGGACGCTGCGTGCGGTATTGCAAAATGTGGATGGTGCAATTGCCGAGGGCAGCTTTGAGATTGTTGGGACACAAAAAGGTGTGACGCCTGCGGGAATTTTAATTTCCAGCGATTCATGCCAGCAATAAAAACCTGTGGAACTGGGTAATAATTGCACCAAAAATAGCCATCATTATTTGATATTGCCACGATAATTAATCTTTAATAATCAGCAAACATTGTATGCAATTATAGAGAATCCCGATAATTATGCCACTATTTGTTCAGGATTTTCTAATAGACATTCTCCAAAACATATTAATTGAGAAGAAATCTACCAGCCTTCAGGCTGGAGTCATGAGCACCCCGTATATAAATATGATTGAGTTTCTGGCATCTGGATGAAATCGTAAGAGGAAACCCCACTCCGAGCGAAGCGAGGATTGCGAACGAAGTGAGCAACCTTTAGGGTGGGGAGGATGTCATCCTAATTGAAGAAAATGTCTATAACAGAATTATCCATAAATCTCTAATTTATGAGAATTTTAAGTCTTGTAATGGCTAAAAACTGAATAAGCTATAATAAATACAGAGATTCCCCTTGATTAGGTTATCTCTTATTAAAGAATCTCTGTCTATTCATTCCCAGTGCTGACGCAACACAATCAACGGGAATGTCTATAATTCAGCTAATAGTCTAGAATTTTATAGCAATTAATTGCTTGGTCTTTGAGGGGCAGGAACTGTTTGAGGCGTGGCACTTGGTGTTATGTCGAATATGAGTTCTCCGGTAATAAAATCGTCCTGTGCTGGAGCCTGAGCCTGCGGCTTAGCCCGAATGCGCGCGCCTTCTCGCTCGAGGAATACTTCTCCGCCTCTGAATTCCATTACTCCTGCTTTGTAATTAGGCATGAGCGCTCCACCTACGATAATCGCGGCTGTTTCTCTATCATTTGACGAGGTTATGCAATATCGTATATCCTGAAAGGTCTTTTCTTTTCCATTTGTGAGTGGCATGCGCAACATAGGCACTTCGAATTTGCCCAAGTCAAAATAACTTACTGCGCTTCCTGATGAAAGAGAACGTGTGACTGGTATGTTTGTGCGTACGCCTTTTACGTTAGGGTCATAGACGAATACTGTTAGCGTGTCTTCTGGTTCGGTAAGCCTTACGCTTCTATTACTTTCACTACTAAATATCCGAGGTTCGACTTTTGAGGCGCGCACAGCTGGATATCTGAATACATTTTCTCCAGGGATAGCTTCTTCGCCAATCCACACTTGATGAGTTTCGGGGTCAAACTGGTTAAGGAATATCAAGCTATCCCGACCGATTTTAGTTTGTTTGACTTTGAAACCGTCTACGTCGCTTTCTGTAAATGTTCTATGTCCGTAATCGCTAAATGCATTAGTCTCATAACCTTGCGAAGGACGATTGCTGGAACTGGCGCAACCGAGCAAACCTGCGCCTAATGATGCTGCAGCGACCAAGGAAGTTAATGTTTTTCTCATAAATCATCTTCTCAAATCTCGTTTTTAAAGCTTCTTATTCATTTTTGTTGCTTATTAGTAGTTTAAATGAAGCTCACGACACCCTTCGCCATGAGGAGAAGCGTGAACATCCAGAGAAGAAAACTCCAGGGCGTGACGAATATGGCAACAATCAGTGTAGCCGAGGCGAGAAGGTCTATTATGCTTAACGGTTCTCCTGTTAAGATGAAAAGACCTTTAAGAAAGAGCAAACCTGCGCAGAACAGGATAATCTGCGTGAAGGGTGTGATGCCGAATATGATAAACAATAATGTGAGCGCGGCGAGTATGTCGAGTGCGCCGAGTATTTTTACTAACATGCAAAAGCGGATTTGTTGAGGTTTATTAAGATTTGGATAATCTTTTTTATCGGCAGACGATTTAACTTTCTTGCTGTGCGGTTCTTCGCTACGGAATATATCGGTCTCTGATTCACTCTTGTTGCGGGCATCCTCGCTTTCAGCTGTGCAAACGATAAACTTCTTCTCTTGCTGTGCGGTATAATCTCGACTTTTCTCTCGCTGCTACCTTTCTCGCGCTGATGCGCTGTGAAGGTCTCGCATCGGAAAAGCGAGATGCGGGGAATAGTACTCGCAGACATAGTCCGCGGTAACTTCAACTCTTTCGAGTGTGAAGTGATTCGAACGAATCCTCCGGATTACAGATTCTTCGAATCTGAATGCGGGGAATAGGATTCGAACCTATGTAAGCACTAAGCTACTTGGTCCTAAGCCAAGCCCGTTTGACCGCTCCGGCATCCCCGCTTACAAAAGGAGAGTGTCTATAGTCTTTTAAAGTTAGCTATTCTGTCAGTATCTCCGCATGAGTGTTAATACTATAAAATTAATCCAAAAAGTTTAAATATATAACCTATCTATTAGATAGGTATGAAGAAGGTAAAAATCATAGAAAAATCTACACTCACATTGA
>Ga0209542_10011893_pt1 | contig 15348 bp, 13 predicted proteins | sample RifCSPhighO2_01_FD_184028 | JGI IMG/M metagenome (GOLD analysis project Ga0209542, IMG submission 184028) | Soil microbial communities from Rifle, Colorado - Rifle CSP2_plank highO2_0.1 (SPAdes) (version 2) | ecosystem: Environmental > Terrestrial > Deep subsurface > Rock core/Sediment ... | reverse complement strand
TGTTTCACTGATTGTGATGGACAGTCCAAAACACAATAATAACCTTGATTTGAACATTCTGAGGGTGGGAGTTTACATATCCCACCAGCTTCGCACTTCTCACCTATCTGACACTTAGTATCATCAAGTACAGTATAACCAGTGCCCTGACTATTACATGTCAGACAAGTTGTTCCAGATTGCACCGTTCCACGTTCACATGCTGTTGGTCCAGTTGGGGATGTGGGAGTTGATGTTGGTGTTGTTGTTCTTGTTGAAGTAGCCGTGCTTCCGCTGCAAGCTACTGAATTAATGCAGAAATAACCTTCGGCATTTGCACAAACAGTTTGACAATTTTCTCCTGAAGGTTTCGGTTCCCAATTGCCTGCTTGGTTTACGCAAGCAAGCTGACTTGAAGCACAACAACATGCTGAAGGACCGCCTGTTAATGAAGTAGTGGAAGTACTAGTTGCAACGTAGCATTGTGCATTGCCTGTGTAAACACACTGTTCACCACAACATTTGTATGGACTAGAACAGCCAGTAACCTGAACATTGTCATTTTTTCCTTGGCAGACATTTGTAGGCGGAATGGATGTAGTAGTTGGTGTTCCAATGCATTGTGAATTTGAGGTACATGCAGTTCCAGCTTTGCCGCCAAGGCAGACATTCGTGCATCTGCCACTCTGACATATGCAAGTATTCGAAGTTATTCCACACTCGGTGAGACAAGTTGACGCGCTTCCGTAACATTGATTCGTTCCAGCACAGTAATATTGTCCAAAACCGCATGATACGCTTCCTGAACCTTTGCACGCTCCAACATAGCCGCAGTTCGGATCGCACGGAGGAGAACCCGGAGGCGCGGTCTGTGAAATTCCGCAATCGCTCTGACACCAAGCCTGGCTTCCGCCTGAATAGCAGCCATGAGTCACGCCACAATAATAATAACCCCAATCGCAAATCACTCCGCCGCTTCCGTAACATCCTTGGCTTAGCGCAGGAGTTGAACAAGTAGGGTCACACGGAGGTCTGCCACCAACACCAGTAGTGTCGCTTTTAGGGATGCATGGAAAGTTTGGGTATGTCCACTTGGAAGAGGAGTAACAGACATAGCCTGAAGAGCAGGAAGCAGATTTTGCAGGGTCACTGCATGTAAAACTGTTGTAAGGTTGCGGTAAGCCGGGGTTATCGCAAGTGCATGTTACTGTGCTTCCGCTACTCGGAGCGGCTACACAATCACCAGAACCAAAACACTCTTCCCCAACATTCGCGCATCCCGCGCTGCATGTTTTGACATTAGGCGTTCCGCTACATGTGCATGTCGCAGTAAATTGTTGTTGTGGTGAGAAAAGATTTTGCAACCATTGCAAAATATCGACTTGACCAGTTGCAGCCTGAGTCTGCGACGGTTGGAAAATATTTTGAAGATAATTAGCCAAATCATCGATTGTTGCTGCAAGGGTCGTCGTTGTGAAAAGAGCTAGCGAAAATATCAAGACAAAGGAAACAAGGGAAATTTTGTTTGCCCCTTTCTTCCGTAGTCTGACTACCATAACTACTAAAACCTACTAAAACAGAATTGGTTTTCAAACTTATAAAAATCGTTTCTGGCCTACGTGAGCTTCAGATAGTTATAGTGTAGGAGGAAACTATCTGGGCATTCGGAAGATCGCACACAAGGCCTACATTGTATCTCGTACCTGCAGTAAGGCCCTGGAACGTATATGCGCCGGTCTTTGTCGTTATCGTCACGGCCTGGTTGATTCCTGAAATCGATACCGCGCCTGTCTGCGAGGTGGAGACTTCGTTCGGGCAAGACCAGCTGCACGTCACGCTCGTGTCGCTTGCTTTGCTGCATGAAACGGAAGCTGTGGAGGCCGTCGTGGTGGTTGTTCCGCTGACCGTTCCGCCACACGGAGGATTGGGACCAAATCCGAATAATGTGTACCAGTTCTCATTCGCAGGCAAGTTGCAGTTTCCTGAATTCGGAATCAGTTCCTGGACTTTCTGGCTTGCCTTTCCATAATCGCTATAAGTGTCGTAATATGCTTGGCACAGCACGGCACGGCAGTCCGCCCAGTCAATGACACCTGCATCAGTCTCGCACTGCTGAACGTGGAAGCAATAAATTGCATCTGGACAAATGCTCAGCCCAATTTTCGTGTCAGAAGGAATCGGCTTGTTCAATAAATCCTGCTTAAGATTAGTTGCGCCCTTGAATTTTGTCGAGCAGTATTTCGCGGCCGCGGCACGCGTTCCAGAAGCTTCGTACTCATTGCACTGTGCCTCGCACTGCTGCTTGAATTCTTTGTACTGGTTTGCTTTTCTCAAATCGTCGAGTGTTCCGATTGTCCCGACGTTCTGCAGGAAAATCCTTATGACGACTGCGGCAACTACGAGCAAGATGAGCAGCCCGATTATCATCTCAAGACTCATTTGCCCTTTTTTATTTTTCATTTCAATTTTCGTTTTAATTTTCATTTGTGCACCATCACACCTGTTGATTAAATTTAATTCAATTCAAAACTAAGACGAGTCGATGGGACGACATTCCTGGTTTGCAACATCAATGACCGCGTACAAATTCCAAACCATTTCTTTCAACCCTCTGTCAGAAGGAACTTTGAATTTTGTGTCGGTCAAATGGAAAATGATTTCTATTCCTGCGAACGCGCCGCCCTGAGCCTTGACAGTTCGCCCGAACAAGCCGTCGAGGGCGGATAGATCAATGTTAATTTGTTTTGACTCTGACGAGGCAGAATTCCAGCACAGTTGTTGATTGAATTCTGGCCTCTTGCAGTTGACGTTCGTGCATGCGGTAGGATTAACTGTATCCATACACAACACCTCAAACGCGCATTTTACATATCTCTTTCCGTCCGGTTCTTCGAAAAGTGCTTCGTAGTGATCACATGCTTTCTGCAACGCGAATTGCAGACGCTGCTGTGCAGATAGAGTTGGTCCAGTGCATGACTCTCGAAGTCCTGCTGCTATTGATCGGGTAAGACCGGTTTCCTTTGTGTCCTTGTAAAGCTTGTAATAAAAGTTGAAAAATGTGTTCGCTGAAACGTCAGAGGCGAGATCGCTCCCGTATGAAACGTAGGCTGGGTCGCTGACTTCGATAAGTCCGCCCTGAGTTCCAGTAGCAGTGAAGCTTTCGCAGTTAGAACTTCCCTTCTTCAAACAATTGTCCTTCCCTTGATCGTCCACACCGATGCAGCCATACGGAGAAACTGTGACGCCGAGATCTTTCAGCTGACTTTCGGAAAGCGTCGAAGTATAAGCGTTCATCAAATTTAGCGAAAGGTTGCTGAGCGAGAATTGCACCTCGTTCAACTCAGGCGGAGTGGCCTCGTCGTTGCAATACCAATAAGTCTTCTGGCTCGTGCCGCCGTTCGCTGCGATTTCAACAGACGAGCTCGATGCGGAGAATTTGAGATTTTGGGTAACGAACTGTTTCGCTATCTCAAGAGTGTTAATGGCCTGGTCTTGCGGGCCGCGCTGCGTGATTATTCCTGCGAACCTGCTTCCTGTCGCCAGCTGGCTGTAAGACCACACCGAGACAAGAAGTATTCCAACTAGCGCGAGCACGACGATTGTGGAAAATGCGACACCTTTTTTCATGTGGCTGTCTCCTAATTTCGATTAGCTATAAAAAATTTATGAATTTGGGGTAGTATAAGCTTTACTTACCTTGTTAAACTTGACGTGGATGATTTTGAAATTGTTTCGTTTTTATTTCGTTTTTGCTCATGACCATTCGTATATGTAAGCAGTTGTGTAAACTCCTGCAAGTGAAATTGGAACAGGCACGGTCACGGCGCGCAGATCAACTCCTGCAGGCGGTTTAGTTCCCGCTTCAAGCTGCGGCTTCCTTGTCGGCGTGACAGAGGCAATGACGCTTTTCATCGCGTCCACAAGATCCTTCGGATCTTTCAGATTGAACATCTTTCCGCCAGTCGCATTTGCGATTTCAGTCATGTACTCCGTCAAAAGTCCTCCGCAGTCGCACTGGGTTTTTGTGAAATCCTCGAAGACCTGGCCGCGAGAAAGGCTGCAAACACGGCCGCATGGATTTGCCCTCATCGGAAAAACTACAACGCTGTTGTTTTTTGCTGCGTTGATTCCATTCACAAGAGAAATATGCTGGGCTGCATATGAACCGGGACTTCCTGGACAGCATTGGTTGACTCCTCCGCACTCGCTTCCTTGTGGCAGCTCGTCAGACAATGGTATCGCAATTCTCACAGAGAAATCAGCCCATCCTTCCTTCGGTCCTCCTTTCGCAGCGCACGCGATCCCATTTCCCCAGTCCTCGTCACGCTGACCACCACCGCCGAGGCCAGGACAAATTGTCGGCGTAAGTCCCCCGCAGTGCAAATATTCTTTCTCTTTGAATTTCGTGCAAGCTATCGGACCGAGATCGGTATGCGTTCCTAACTCGCAGCAGTTCGCTCCTCCCATCAGAAGATAAATTGTCGCGGTGACTTGTCTCGTCTTGCGCAAATCTTCAATCAAAAACGGCAGATTCTTCGCCATCTCGTCAACGTCATCGCACAGGCTTGTCGACGTGTCAACAACGAAAACAATTTGTATGTCGGGTTGAATGTTCGGATACGGCACGCGCACATACCATTTCCCTTTCCCATAAATTTTATCCAGCCTCCACTCCAATTCCTTTTCAACATTTATTTTTCCGATGAAAGGTCCGAAGTCTACAGTCTCATTTCCTACGTACGAAGCAACTCCCATCAGTTCGAGCATCGTCTTTCCTGTCCGTTCCTCAGTCGCGTATAAAACAGAATTGACTCCTGCGCGCACTCCCTCTTCTACATGTCTTTCAATAACCGTCCCGAATGTTCTCCCTGCTCCTCCAACCAGATAAAATCTCATCAAAAGAATTACGCTGATGATTGCAATTGACAAAATTAGGAAAGACATCGTTTCGAAAACAACTGCCTTATTCCCGATTCTAAACTTCATAAGCTTCATGATTTGACCACCATTACTCCGTCGACATAATTTATTTTCAAGATATATTCTCCGCCTGTTTTAATTTCCTCGAAATTCATAGGACACCAAACTTTTCTGCAGCTTGCAGGATTGCTCACAGAACAAAGTTGTCCCGTATCTGCATTATATTTGAGAGGATAGCTTGTCTTTATTTGAGCATTTCCCTGCGTCAGCCGATTATTTTTGAAAAACTGGCAGTACAGATCTAGCACTCCGGAAATTTTTTCAAGCTCCCCGTCGACAAGATGAATCTGAATATTTCCTGCACGTGTGAGGCGGTCGGAATAACGTATCGCAATCGGAATCGAAAAGTCAAGAGAGTTGCGGAATGCGGCGTCGCGGGAAAATTGATTTGCTCCGAAGCTCCAATTCTTTCCATCAACTGTCAATCCTTCCGAGCGTTTGAACTCTGTGACAGTCGCACGCCAGCCGAAGTCCAAACTTCTCGCGCATTCAGGCTCCTCCGACGCATATCTGCTTGCAAAATCGTCAAGTTTCGTCACATCGACAATGTTTGCGTAAAGTCCTGATGTTATCGCTGAACGATATGCGAGGCAGTCTTCCGAGTTCGCCAGCACGAGCAAAATGTTTGTGGCGTCCGAAGCAAGATCAAGTCCTTCTTGCGCCTGTCGCTCGCGTGTGCCGAACGACTGGACGGAACTGTAAAGAATTAAAAGAAGGACGATTGTCATCACCAATGAAATGGGTTTGATTATGTAAGACATCTGGCCTTTCATTTGACCTTTCATTTTCATGGCAGCACACACTCCACTTTCTGAGGTGCGCACAGATCGTCGTAGTGATGCTCGACAGCAAAATTATTTTTACAATCATTGATAGTCGGCTCGCCGAACGTGTTGCACACAGCATCGGACGGGTAGACCAATCCTCTTTTAGTTCCATTCGCATAGTCAGGAACTGCCGCGTCGCCATATGTTAGCGGGTAAATTCCCTTGTCGTTCCAGAAAATGCTGAGCGAGACGCATGGAGTTTGTGATAGGGGAGCGACGAAATGACGCGTCGCATCTACAGATATCCACTGCCCCTCGTTGGAGTTGCAAATTGTAGGCCAAAGTCTTGCATTACTTTTAAGAGAGGGATCACATTTCATCACGACCCATGCGTGCCTGCCGCAATTCTGGCCTTGGATGTCGAACGTCATGAAAACTAAATTGTCCGGAATTCCAAGCGTTCGCAAAATGGAAAGCATCGACGCGGCATGATCAGCGCAATAGCCAACTCCCACGCATTGCTTGCCAAGGTAAGTAGCTTCAGGAAGCGGGCATCCTGTCCCAGCCAAGCTGCAGCAGATGCGCGCCTCGCTTGAATAATTCTCGTTCGCGTCCGTCGTTTGTCCGGCATTCTGAATTCTATCGCACGCATTGACATATCTGCTCGCATCGAATGCATAACCTTCCGGCGGAGGCAGCACGACAGATTCGAAAACTTGGTTTATATCCCAGTTTCTTCTGTCCAAAAATTTCTGGACTTCTGCATTACAAACTGCGATTGCATTTCCTTCCCATGTAGGTCTGTCGCCTGTTCGTGTTCCGTCCTGATTAGTTATGTCCCTATAACAAACAGAACTGACAAACGATCCGGCTGGACTGCATGACGGACGCTGAGCAGCAGGCGGGCAGTCTGCAGCGCATGTGTAAGATGTTTCCCACCTCGTCTTATTACCAGGACCCCATCCGTTCTGTGTTCCTGGTCGTCCCTCGCAAATCCCATTCGCGCATGCAGCAAGCGGCTTGCTCGCGTCGCGGCAAATATTGTCGCCAGGTGCGGCAATCAGTCCCTCGCAGCACGGATAAGTGTCTGCCCTGTTGCCAGCTTCGGTGCATTTGTTCTTGCATGCTTCAGACTGCGGACAGTCTGGGTCGCAGATGTCTGCAGAATCTTTGCAGTCCAAATCGCATATGCCGTCTTTCAGAAGAGTTTTAACACCGAATTTCGTAGCGGTTGCGTTTGCACATCCAGTGTAGCATGTCCCGTCCCCTTTCTTGTAAGTGACGTTATCGTTATTGTCGACAAAAGTATCTTCCTTCGCAGGACAGTCTGGGTCGCATATTCCAGTCTTTCCGTTTGAATAAGAGTAATAGCAGTCCTTGTCGCAAACGTCGTCCTTAACGTTGTTCGAGTCAGGATCGCAAATGCTGTCAGGATTATTTTTCGGGTCGATACAGTCCGCATCGAAAACGCTGTCGCTGACATTTCTATAACAGTCGGAATCGCAGCTCTTGTCGCCGGAACGAACGCAATATGGATTGCAGACGTCGTCGGGGACGGAGCTTCTGCAAGCGGGGTCGCATATTCCCTTCACAGAGCAAACAGGATCGCACACGTTGTCGTTCAAGCTGCATTTGCATTCCCCTTCGTCAACATACACGCGTCTGTCGTTGGCGGTTTTGATTATGCAAAGGATTGTCGGATCGGTGAAAGTCCTCGGACTCGTGTACGTCAGTCCGACAGTCGATTTTCTTACTGCTTTCCCGCCGCCGTATCCAACAAGCACGGTCTTGTAATCAATCGTCAGGTTGAACTTCAGGCCTTTCGGCAGTGGCTGTTCGATGAAAATAGAACCCGCTACAGCTGCCGCTCGGTCAATTCCTGTCGAGATGTCGCGGGCGACTGATTCGAAAGCCGACTCGAATGTAACGCCAGTCTGTTGCTGGAAGACAAGTTGAATGACAAGAACTATCAGGATGAAGGAAATTATTACTCCTGTGGCCTCGAGAAGTGTCTCTGATATTACAACAGATCCTTTCCTACTTTCCTTTTTCCTGTTGCTTTTATTTTTTTCACGAGACCGTTCAGTTTCTTCGGCCAAAATAAGAGCACCCTAAAATAAATTCCTTTATGTTTGGTATAAAGATTCGGTATTAATGGTTTCGTAAATTTCAAAGTTAGAAAAGTTAGGAAATTGCAGGGAGAGTATCGCCGACGTAAGGAACGGCGACTGTGTAAAGCATTTTGTAGTCGGTCTTGTTGATTTTGAGGTAGAACTTGCTTATCGGAGGATTTCCTGACAGGACAGAGACCAAATTCTGCAGAGTCGACTGGAGCGAAGGGGTACCGATGTAGGTGAAATTCATGTCGCAACCTGTCATGTCGCATCGCGGAATATTTTCATCAAAGAACTGAAGACAGAAATAATTTCCAACTCTGCTCCGTGTTTTAGTTATGTATTCCGAAACTTTATCGGGCGGCGTCTCGTCGCTCATGTTGGCAACGTAAATTGCTCTCGTGTTTTGGGGAATCGCAATCGCGAAATAAAGAGTCTGCCCTATTCCCCCTTCGCACGTCAGCTTCATCTTTCTTCCCAAGTCCGAGTACTGTTCGAGAATCACTTGCTTCTGCCCGACTTCTGCCTGACGTAGGAGAAAGGTCGTGCCAAAAACAAGAACAATCAAACCGAGCGCAACACTAATAACAATCAGTATCCACGCCGCCATTCCCTTCGTCAATCCTTTCATTTTTTCGTGCATAAGCTAAACTCCTGGATAGACGTTTCCAATTTTTATCGCACGATCACCACCTGAATAAGCAATTTCCATGTATATCGTGCTATTGTCAAAATTCCATTTTATCCTGTCCTGCTGATCGGCAGCGTATTTGTCGGAAGTGCATTTGCTGCAGTCATCGGGGAAGCAATCGTTGTTTGGAATATTCTCGCAGCTGACAAACTTTGTCACATTGGCCTCGTGCATTACATCGAGCCTGCCCGCCCCGGAAATTTTTATTGTAGCAACATAGCAGATTGCAGATTTTGGATCAAGCCCGTTGCGGTGGTCCTTCCAGCAGTTTGCAATGTAGTCGGCGATCCTTGAAGAGATTTGATTGACGTCGCCTGAGATTTCCACGCGACTCGAGCGCGACTGAACGGAAAAAAAGTAGAAGGTCGTGGCAATGAGAACGCCTGCAATCACCAACGCAATGATGACTTGGAAGAATTCAGGAATCGTTTCTAGCATTCCCTTCATTTTTTTCTTCTTCATAATTTTAATGTGTAATTTTTACGAATTAAATAAACGATAAGCGCGACAGCAAGGGCAGCAACTATTCCTATATAGAGCCAAGGTATTTGCCTCTCAGGCGTCTCTTCTTTTGGTATGTCGAACTGGAAGATCTTCTGGGATTTATGATAGACTTCGAAACTATCTGCATCAGGCGTGTACTGTAATCTTAATGTTTGTTCTGATGTATCTCGAGGTACATCAACTGGTATCCCTTCTATTGTTGAAATAGAAAGAGTGAAAATTACTGGCAGATAATCCTCGGAAATTATCTTGTTTCCTCCTACAAGTTTGAATGTGTAATCGTTTTGTACTTTAGTAGATGAAGTTGGCACACCTGAAGCAACTTCATAATTAATCCAAGTCACCGTATTGTTCTTGTTGACATTGAATCGAAAGTAAAATATTTTTCCTTCAACAAATGTCTGAGCTGATAATGATGCTGAGAATAAACTGACAAAAATCATACTCAAAAATGTAAGTGGCAAAATTATTTTCATTAAACGCATTCTTTCACCCACTCGTTAAGAGTATTGTCTCTGATAAAATTATAACTTGCTGAGGAGAAAAATTGCTGAGAACCATAGCACATCACATATCTTTGATCTGTCACATCTGGATTTGGACAGTCGGAATATCTATTAGATCCATCGAGTCCACATTCATGACAAAGCCCAAGCGTGTGTCCAATCTCATGAGTTGATGTTGGGCCTATATATGATGCTATTGTAATGCTTGCAGGTCCACCAACTGCTGCCTGGAAAGGTCCACAACCAAGATATCTTATTCCATACTGCGGCTCGTACAGCGGTCCAGAATTGCTTATTGCAACTATCTTGTCCCACTTTGTTCTGAACTCGCTGTTATCAACACATCCCATTATCTGATCCAAACAGCAATTCGCTCCGCCGCATCCCGCAGTACAGTCCTTGTTTGAAATGAGATGAACCGCAATTTTGTCTTTGAGATTAATTCCTTTTGCAGCACATTCCTTGAAAGGAGATTTTGCTGTAAAGTCGTTGTAAGCAACTTGAGTCAGTGCTTGGAAAGATTGAAAGTCAGCATCGGATGTCCCATAGTTTATCGGCACAAAAACTACGTCCCAAACATTTTTCACTTTGCATGTCGTTCCATCCCATTCTTTACCAGCAGGGCAGCAATGCCCAGTCGGATCACATAGCAAATTTGTATTACATTGAGTGCCGCATACGCAACTATCGCCTTCCTTCAAACCTTGTGTCGGGCTGCATCCCGCGTAATCAGCATCACTCGTCTGTGGGCAACATGCGTTGGAAGGGTTGTAGTCGCTGCAAGTCACACCTCCGCCAGGGCAGTCAGCAGAATTCGCACAGCTCTCTCCTCGATTTGCGTCACAGAAGCCGTCTCCGCTGCAGAAAAATTTCGAATTCTTCTCTCGCTTGCAGTCAGAATCATATCCAAGAATCCCTTCATCCGCATCCTTGTCGCATGCTGGCGAGCACCAGCCGTTGCATGTCTCGTCGCACTTGTAGCACTTGTCGTCGCTGAGGCCGTACGGGTTTCCGTCGCTGATCTGGCCGTTGCAATCGAAATCGCAGATATTCTTCGTGTTAGGGCAGTCAGGATCGCATACTCCGTCGATAATTCCGTTCGAGTTAGGATCGCACACGTCGTCGTTCTGCGCCTTGAACTTCCACACGCAGCCAGGATCGTATGCCTTGTACGGATTTGTATAATTGACATAACAGTCAGGGTTGCATTTGTTCACACCCACGCGCTTGCCGGCGTCCTCCACATCCACAGTGTTGTTCTTGTTTATGTCAATGCATGCCAGATTGCAGGGAATGTCATGTTTCTTTCCGTCATCGCATATCGGGTCGCATATGCGCCTGTATATGCATGTCTGGTCGCAGTCATCGTCGAAAGGATCGCATCCTTGGACGAGAAGTTTGATGAACAAATCTCCCTTCGGCTGGCCAACGAGGGAAAGCTCAATCTCGTCGTCAAGCTTCAGAGGATAGAAACCTGCATTTGCCCTGACAAGCACTGCGCCAATCCCAATCGGCTCGCTCATGTTGTAAAAAATTAATTTTCCGTTGCTAGCAATTCCAGCAAGCGAGGCAATCTTCTGCATGTCATCCTTCGAAACGCTGAAACTCATGATAACTCTTGCTGTCTTGTTGATTCCGCACTGACCGCTGTAGACTGCCTGAACCAAAATTTGAAAATCCTGCACAGACACGCGCTCGTTGTTGTAGGCATCGCACACGTTGTAAGGCAGACGCTGGAAAACAACTTTGGTGAACTGGTCGTAAACTCCTTTCAGCTGGTTCGGCACTCCTGATTTTATTTCAGTGCCAAAATAACTGACGAGGGCTATGCCGACAAAAATTATTACAAGAAACAAAAGAAGCATTGCAAGAAAGTCAAACTCCAAATTTTCCACCTTTTCTCTCGACTATATTCTCGACTAGATAATTTCAATTCTCTTCTGGAAAGCGTTAAACTTTATCACAACGGTAACGTCAGTCCCGTTTATAGTGCCAATCTGCCAGTAAATTTTGTTCAGGTCTCCGCAATTGAACTGCGTCCTTTCGATGTCCATGAAGTTATTCGGCAAGACGCTGCAATAACCTTTCTGCTGGAGGGAAAATGTGTAGTCTGTTTCGGTGATTGTGCCATCAATTTTCTTTATGAAAATTTCATAACAGGGAAAGGTGATTCCGCTCTTTCCGTAGTTCGCCTTCTGCTGCCAGCAGCTCAGCGAGTTTGTCACCAGATTGTCAATGATTTTTGCCTTGTCAGTTTCGGGAAGAACGAATCTCTCCATTGTCGGCTGAATGGAACATTCTGTAATCGTTGGCTTGATGGAAGACGGAATCGGCAAAGCCAATATGACGCGATAAATCCTGCACAGCGCGGAGTTGCTTGTTCCGGGCAGGAAAGACTGGAAGATTGAAAGGATGACGAAAGCAGCAACTATCGCAATCAATACCTCAGCAACAAGCTTTAAAGCAATTCCTTTTTTTCTGACTTTCATTCGCATCCACTAAATTCAGATACATATGACTACGTTTCAAGAGGTCGCAGTTGTAGATCGCACGATAATTTTGTTACCAGGATCCTGGAACTGTATCACCAAAATTCCGCGAGTAAAATCAGCCTGGATCACCACATTGTTTCTTATCGAAGGCGACACTCTATCTGTTATTCCTGCAGATTCGAATGTCCGACCGATAAGCAGAAAACAGTTGACGCTTGGTGGCTGCTCTGTCTCAGGCAAAGCGGTAATCGTGTTGTAGCAGCTCTCAATGTAAGTGGCGATCTCGCCAGAAGTAAACGCGTCCTTCTCTACAGTTTTTGGAAACTCTTGGACAGATGTTTTGCAACCGAAGACTTTACATATAAAACCTTTCACGACGTTCCGCGTATCATCTGAAAATCTTATAATCAACCCGACAATAACGGCAACTGTCACGAGAAGAATCAGGATTTTGAATATCATTTCCAAAGCCATTTCGCCATATTGCCCGTGTTTAATGACCTGCATAATTTAACTTTGGTTTCTTATAATAAATTATGAAAGGTTTGTGAAGTTATGAAAGGTATTTCTCTTTGGATATGGATCATCGGCGGCATAATTGTCGGATTCATACTTTTCACAATCTTTATCCAATTCCTCTCTTATATAACACGGACGCGGGAAGTTGAGCTGGGAAAATCCTCTTTCGACGAACTGACGATAGACGCAAAGAACGTTTGCAAAACCATCGGAGGAGCTGCCCCCACAAAACTTTCGAAGAAGTTTGTTTTTCCTGAGGCAGTGACTGATGTTTACGCAACGGCAAACATAAGGTCGAACATCCCGACCGGAGAAAAAAGCTACGGAAAATTCATGTGCATGAAAATTTTTGACGAGACTATATGTCAAGATGTTCAGTGCGAAGTGGAAATTGCGAACATCAACAATACGCCCAGCTTGACGACGACGATAAGCAGGATTCTCGGCAGGGTCGGGAGCCAGGAGTACCATCTAGAAATTACAAAAAACACTTGCGGCGTATCGATTTTGGAGCCTGGAGACTCGCCGGTCGAGTATTGCGTGGACAGATGCGCAAACGTTGCCAATCTGGTCAACTGCCAAGACCACAACATCGTCAGCTTGATTGGCAACAACACGCTTGTCATGACAGACTTCACGCCTATTTTTGATTGCTGCGATAATTACACCGCCACAGTGCCGTTTCTGAAGAACGTAGCGAAATTCTTCGGAGGCGCAAAGATCCTGATAATATGGGAAAGTAATTTTGCAAATCCAAACATACAGAAATTCAAACCAGTCAACGATGCGCTGAATGCGAGCGGCTTCGAAATTATCGGATTGAAGCATAGGCAGAAACTCGCGGACGCGAATCTGCAGGGCATGGATCAGATATGGCTGTACCTGCCTGGATGGTGTAGCGGGCAGGCGGATGTTCAGAGAACCGTGGAATGCACGGATTTTGTTGAATGGACCAAGGAGGAGTTTGATTTGATAAAGGCGTACTTGAATTCTGGTGGCAAATTATTCATTGTAACTGACTATTCTCCCTACACGACGCAAACTATCGTTAACGGCATGCTCACGAGCATTGGTTATGCCGCCAAAGTTTTGGATTCGAACGTGTGCGGTTCTCAGGGAATTATCGTCAGGACAACCGACATAGAGGCGCATAGCATCACAGAAGGAATACAAGAATTTGACTTTCTTGCAACAAGCGAAATTACTTGCTAATTTATTTTCTTATTCTATTCTTTTTGATTCTATTTTTTATATGCGAGCCATTCTGGCAGGCCGTCTCCATTCACATCCCGGCAAATTCCCTTTGTTGGGTCGCGGCAGCCACCTCCGCAGCAGACGTTAGCAGCTCCGATGCATTGCCCGTCGGAAGTGCATTGCGCGTTAGAACGCAGCGTGCTGAATTCCTTTGATGGCAGGCAGCTGATGTCGGTAGTTCTGTATTTTACGTCAAATTGGTTTGCTGATAGGGAAATGTAAGAGGCGCCTTTGGCGAAAATTTCTGTCTCGGAATTTGCAGGTATCAGCTTCGGATTGTTTACAAGAATCAAAGGAAGCCCTGTTGGAATTTCAATTATATCTTCCAATATTACGTCGAAGTTTCCAGAGTTTTGCAGAACAAATCGCAAACCTGATTCGCCGTTAAGGTCGACGTTGCTGACAGATTTTATTTGAAGTTCTGGCTGCCCGAACAAAACTTTTGCGTTAAGGGCCAACGAATGCGTTATTGGATTTGGCAATACTGCAAGCTGTGAAGCTACATTAGAATTTAGATTAATTTGCTGATTTGGATCTGACAGGATGAGGATGTCGTAGACAGGTTGGTCTCTGATATTTTTGAGACTCTCAAGGATTAAAAATCTTTCAAGATAAAACGCGCATTTAGGCTGATAACTCACTTCAAAAACAGTACTATCTTGAGTTGAATAGGCGTTGTTTGAATTTTGCTGAGCGGAAGTTTGAACAGTCGATTCGGATGTACATAGCAAATTGCCATAAGCCCAAAGTTGCTGCACTCTTCTGAAAGAAAACAGAGGAGCTTTGTAAAGCGTCATGTCAATTCCAACAACATTTTTGTCAGCTGACATTGACTCAGGGAGGTTTGTGCTCGCTTTAGTTGTTTGGACAGCTTCAAAAGGATGAGTTCTCTGGTAATTCAACACATTCGAAATTATCTGATTCAACTGATCCTCGGTGACAAACATTACCGGCGGTGAGTCTACAGGACCTCCCTTGCCGAACCATTCGCTTTTAACCTGATCGTTTTCCAAGTTCAGCTGGCTTCCTGGACATATGACCTCACCATCCTTCAAATTGTACCCGTTTGTCTGAAGTGAAGGATTGAAATAAAAGTTGACCGACATTTCTATTTTGGAGATTGTTTTGTAATTATCTATGAATTTTTGAAACGGCGAAGTTGTACAACCTCCAATAGAATCGCAGCTTGCTTGCGTGGCGACTGATGCGATTGACGTCGGCGGAGCTTGAGCATGAATTCCGGACTGCTGGTTTGAAGACTGCCTTGCTTGCCCCGTTGATGATGGCTGGTTGGTTTGAGTGGTTGGAGTCTGTGTTATCGAAGTGCAGCCTTCCACGCATTTGACAGCAAAAACAATTGAAGCAGAAACTGAGAGCACAGTTACAATTAAAACGGATGTCAGCAACATTTTCGAAAGTGCGAACCCTTCAAGCTTGTAAAATTTCATAAATTTTTTCCTGTTTTGTCTTATATTTTTTTAGTTAGCTTTGCAAAGATAAAAATTAAAACGACCGCAACGACGACACCGATAATGATTAAAG
>Ga0209542_10011892_pt1 | contig 15349 bp, 28 predicted proteins | sample RifCSPhighO2_01_FD_184028 | JGI IMG/M metagenome (GOLD analysis project Ga0209542, IMG submission 184028) | Soil microbial communities from Rifle, Colorado - Rifle CSP2_plank highO2_0.1 (SPAdes) (version 2) | ecosystem: Environmental > Terrestrial > Deep subsurface > Rock core/Sediment ... | reverse complement strand
CGTGGTTGGTCAGGAGATATTTTGATCTCTGATGGTTCATGGTGAACTTGAGCCCCTCGGATGCGTTGAATTCCTCATCTGAGATCAGGCACTTGTGCTGGTAAGTGTACACGGCAGTGATGTGATAGACCTTACCCGAGTCCACGAAGACCTGAAACAGGAGACTCGAAGACTGGATGACAAGCGAGTCGCGCTTCATCTCCCATGGCTCCCCGATTGTCCAGGAGAGGGTGCCCATCCGGATATCGTTGTCGGACGTGGCATTCTGCGCCACACTGCTGCCCGCCGCCACCAAGAGCAGGGCAACGGCAATCATCGAAAGTGGGATCCGCATATAACGCCTCCGTGTGGTTTGTACTGCATGGATCCAGCTTGAGTTCGGTCTAAATCAGCCCTGCGGCACGGAAACAAAGCAGCCGACAGGGCTGTTAGATGATGGCTACATCCGGTAATCCGGCACGCACTGCCTGGTCATGCGCGCAGCGACGTGCGGCATCACCTCCAGCAGGATGATGCAGAGCTGGAAGGCGGCGAGCAGGAGATAGGAATACGTCTGGATGTCCGCGGGGAATCGCGGGAAGGTGACCCACGCCAAGCAGAACAGCACGTTCATGAACACAGCGAACGCACCATTCAGCCTGTTTTCCCACTGGCGTGCGGCCAAGAGGATGCCGGCCAGCGATGTCCCGGCGTAGAGCAGGAGGAAGCAGAGGATGTGCATGGCTGCCCTTTCTTGTGCTTCGGTGTGGGGGTGGAACTGCCTGTTGATCTGCCCTGATGCACGTGTTGCTCAGCCCGCCGGTGCAGGAGTTACTTAATCTCCCCAGGATTCTTCCAGCAGTCCGGCGCCAGCCAGCCGACGAAGAGGGGCAGCTCGCAGCCGGGGCGCTGGATCCACATCAGGAAGGGCTGGTTGATGATGTAGTCTTTCCACTCCAGGACCATACCCATCATCATACTGACCGCCACCGTGCTCTCGACCTTGGCGCCGATCTCGTTCATCTGCAGCCGGGTCTGCTGCAGGGCCTGAGCGATGATGACCGGGTGGCCATCTCTGCCTGTCGCTGCCATCCCGCACAGAAAGCTGATGTCCACCTTCTGGTCCAGGTCCACCATGGGGAAGAGGACCGCGCTATACACATGCTCGGTCTCCCCCTGCTGGTTGATGCTGCTGCTGAGCAGCATGGCCCGGGCATCCAGGTCTTCCGGACAATCCATCATGGTGAGGAACACCTGATCGTCGGAGACTGTCCTGATCTCCACGATGAGGTGCTCATGGCCAGGTACCCTGAGCAGCCGGAATGCGGTCTCCAGTTTGGCAGCAGGATATGCGCTGCCGTTGGCATGGACCGTGCTCTGCTTGCCAGGCACCAGCCACTGCACGAACAGCTTGAGCACGCTGGCGACTCCGACACCGCCCGGGCCCAGGTTGTCCTCCAGCTGGACCTCCGGGAAGCCCTTTTCGGCCAGGAAGCGGTTGATCGCCGGGATGGAGCGCGAGCACATGCTCACGATCTCGGGGAACCTGCCTGCGAGATGCCGGAATTGCGTGAACAGCCGCAGGAAGCGACCCTGCTGCTCATTCGTTACCAGCCACCACAGATCCGGTCCGATGCTCTGATTCTGCTCTGCGGTGACGAGGGCGGTGATGATCGGCCAGGTGCATGAGGTCACGCTCTGTTGCACCATTGCCTGACCCTGCGCGACTTGCTTCTGAACCGCGACGTGCTGCATGGGAAAGCTCCTCTCGGGGATCGCCAGGAGAGCGGCGAACAGGATGAAGTGAATGTGATGCATGGCTGCCTTTCAGGCATTTGCTTCGATGTTGACGGTGGCCTGGCGCTGCCTGCCGTTGCGCCCGTTGGTTGTTCCCGCGGCCACCTCCACGCGCAGCACCACATCCTTGTGCAGGTGGATGTCCACCGGCGCCGGAGGAACACCGGAAGCGATCCGGCGGCGGGTTCCGTTGACACAGTACTGCGTCTCCTGCGCATTCTCGGAGATGATGGTGATGACCGTGACATTGCCGCTGTGCCAGCCTTTGTCCAGTATGCCCAGCGCATGATGTCCGCTGTCGCCGAACATCTTCTGCTGGAGACTCGCAAGAGTGATTTCCCCGCTCCCCATATTGCCCATCGTGACTGCCACCTGCGCCGGTTTCCCGACGGCTTGGCCCAGGTGCAGGAGCGTGATGCTGAACCAGTGCGGTGCCATGCGTGATCCTCCTTCGGTGAGGTGGTGCGAAAAATTTTACCCCTGCCTTTGCCTTGCGCAGCACCAGAGGAGGAACTCCGGGAGACTGCGTTCGGCGCAGGCAGGGGTGTTGTGGTCATTCGACGAGTTCGCCGAATTGGTTGACTTTCGTCTTGCCTGGTGTATCTGCCTTGCTCAGCTCGCCCCGCAGGAACCGGAAGAGATTGCCTGCCCCGAACGCCGCGATCACCTCGCCCGCGAAGGGCTCGAGGACGGTGTTGTCGCCTGAGGCACCATCCTCCAGACGGCAGGATCGGGGATTATACGGAGTCTCGTATGAACGCAGGCCGTGGTACCAGGTCATGTTTTTGGGAATCCTTCCCAGAGTCCCTTTGTTCATCCGCAGATGGTCAATGGTGTCTGCCACCATGTCGGGGAGCAGCGGGAACAGCCCGGTGCAGCTGTATCTCCCGAGCAGGAACATGAAGGGCAGCCCTTTCTTGAGCCCGATGACAAAGGGATCGATGTTCCGGATCCAGACCCCATTTGCCCATTCTGAGCTGACCACGTCGTGGTACGGGGTGCAGATGGCGATGTAGTCAAACACGCTCCGGGCAGCCTGGATAATCTCCCTCAGCCGGGGAGGAACGATGTCCCTGCCGGAACAGCTGGAGAGCGGCCGGCGCCGGGCATTGTACATCTGGAACAGCCATGCGAATTCCCTGCTGCCTGCCCATTCACCCACCAGGGGGATGATCGGGCTCCGGTCCTGGCCGATAAACTCGTCCGCTCTATCAGGGTTTTCCAGGAACGGATCAAAGTGCGTGTCATCGTAATACCACACCGGGGCAGCAACCAGCAGGTCAGGAAGATAGTGCACCGGGATGATGTTGTGGGTGGTGAGGATGCCTTCCCGGTGCATCATCCGGAACATGCGCCGCACCGAGCTGAATTCTTCATAATACGTTCTCATGAGATCATCGCTTTGGCTCCCGAGACGTGCTTCCTTCAGGGCCTTCTTCTCGTTCTCGATGATGCTCATCTCCTGCCGGAGATCGGGTTCGGCGGTCACGGAGAAGGAAACGCCATGCGGCGCCAGGCTCGCAAAGGCAGTTTTCAGTATCTCTTCTGCAGCGGCTACTGCCTGCTCTGCATCCGCCGGCTTCTGGTGCAGGCCGATCAGATTGGCAAACGGCATGTTCTCCGCTGCCTGGGCTGCCTGCTGCGGATCAACATGCTTTGCAGTCAGCAGGTGGTAGGTCTGCCGGCGGGCGAGACGCTCCAGCGCCTGGATGCGCAGCTGGGGCGCCCTGCTGCTTTCCATCTCACGGGCATGCTCGGTGCGAAACGCGCCGGGGCGATCCGGATTCTGGTTGAGCTCATCAAATTCCACCCAGGCGCCGATGCGCAGCGACTCCGGGCAGAACACGTCACCGTTGGTGTTGATTGTCTCATACCCGCGGCGCACCCCTGCGATCCAGCTGATCGATCCTGTCGAATGGCGCACCCGGCCGGTGAACACCACTCTTCCCGGGACCAGAACATCCTGCCCCGTAATCACGGCAACAGCTTCAGACGTCTCCATGGCTTCCTCCAGACAGTTTGGACTGCACAGACAGTTGGACTTCCAGTACAAGAATTCCAGCACTGCAACTCTTCCCCGCGCCTCCTTTCAGTACTGCGCTCAATCCGGCTTGATCATTAGTGACTCCACCCGCTCAGTCGCCTCAGCCCTCAGTTCTTTGAAGCTGCAACACCGGAAACCAGAAATGCCAGCGCGATGAGCAAGAGCGTCATCAGCACATTGCCTACACTCCTGACAAACAGGGGGTCATTCAGGTCCCCAAATACTCCCAGGATTGCATTGAAGACCTGCTCCCCAACACCCCTGCCAGCAAAGATGATCCACGCTGTGGTGAAACCAACACACACTACAACACCAACCACAACGCTCAAGAGAATCTGGAGAGCCTTCATCAGCCCTCCGCAATCCAATCCGGCACGCTCAAGCCTGGCTCTCCTTGTGTACATGGTGGTTACCTCCTGTTCTTAAAATACCTGCGCCCTCCTCCTGCTTGGCTTGCAGCACCATACAGCCGGATGGTGTCCCGTTTTTTGGCGCAGGCGGGGGCGCCCTGTTCTTTACCTTGACTGCGCGATACGGAAGAGTTGCTCCTCAACCTCAAACAGCACGCGCAAGATTCCGCGCCTCCTTTGGTGTTGCAATCAGCCTATATTGGTGTCCGCTGGCAAGCCCATCTTCTGCGAGGCGCCTCCAAAAACCGCCAGCAGCCCACCCCTGTGGAGGCCAGTCCGACAAGGTCCTGAATATCAGGCAAAGGGCTGCCGGCGGAATCTTCTCACTGCGGAACAGCTTGGTCAGTCCTGGACAGCCAACACCGAGCCTTTCCTGGTCTTGGTGTTGAAGAATATCGTGATGTGTGACGGGCCCGGCCTGCCGTCGCGCTTCTTCACCACCCCCACATACATGGAGGGATTGGAACTGCTACTGCGCGGACTGCGGGCTGGCTAATCCGATGCCGGGATTCCCAGGCTGCCCGCTCTTTCCTTTTCGGATGTGGAGCTTGCCCCCCTTTCTGCCGTAGGAATTGCCGAATATGCCGTCTTCCACCAGCACGAAGATGTCGTAGCTGGCGACTCTGCTGCCCTCCACAACACCCTCAGCGGTGTTGAGGCTTAGGCCGATGTATATCCTTATCGGCTTTGTCACCGCTGCATCATCGATGTAGAGCGCCACATCGTAGTCGGCCTCGCAGAGGGCAACATACGGGAATTCGCTGCTGCCCGGATCCGCGAGGAAGAAGAAGCCGCCTGCGCTGATGGTGAGCGGGGTCTTGTCGCCGACGCTCTTCTTCTCCACAGTCAAAGTGGAATCCTCCTGCCAGATGCGCTTGGCGACCTCTCCCGCATCCAGCACGATGGCCGGAAATTCGCCTGCCCTGGAGCGCGGCATGTCGGTGGCGTAGATGATGGCTGAAGATTCCCCGAATGTGTTGTCCCTCAGCAGCACATCCACATCCAGGATCTGGGTGCTGCCGATGGTGATGAACCTCGCCTCTTCCTGCGCGCCGGCCATGTTCATGGCGAACAGCACGAGCACTGCGGTGAGCAGATGACGCATGGTGATGCTCCTCTCTTCAGTTTTGCTGAAGCCTGGTGAAAGGCAGCCCTGCTACTCTCAGTGGACGTGAAGGGCCGCTGCGGTCTGCAGCAGGGATTCCAGGTACCGGCAGTATGATGCCGCGAGCTTGTTCAGGAACATGGCCTTCTGCTCCGGCGGGAGCGTGGAGCTGAGGACCGCAGCCAGCAGCGGATCTTCCGGAATCTCGGCGGCGATGTCAAGAACACCCGTCTTAAAGGGCGGGTGTTCTTGACAGCGCCGGGACGGCGATCTGCACCACGATCATCACCATGAACATCATGGCGGCCTGCTGCGGTGCGGTCTTGGCGAGCATAGCGTTGAACGCCAGCAGGCCCAGGACCCCGGCGAGGCCGGCGGCAGCGGCAACCGTCCCATTGCCTCCCGCGAACGATGCGCCCCGGAGTGCAAACGGCATGACAACCAGCAGCCCGACGGAGTAGAATACTGCAGAGGAAGTGATGAGGTTCAGTCCGCTCCTGTTCATGATGAGCGGCCAGAGGCCGAAGAAGATTCCGGCCAGGACGGCGTTGGTGAATGGAGTCATGATTTGTCTCCTTCTTGATCGGGCATCTCTGATTCCTCTTCTGCGGGACCGAAGAGGGCCTTTCGATGGTAGATCATATAGCCGACCAGCACGATGCATAACAGGATGCCGAGCACGTTCAGAATGTTCATGACCGTGCCCCGGAGCGCGCTGCTGAGCAACAGAAACATCTGATCCTCGCTTTCCATGCCCTGCAGTTGGACTCATGCCCTGCCGGAGAGTGCGTTCGACATCAGGCAGATGCCGGAGATAGGCTATGCCGCCATTTATTCCAGCACTTCTACCCATCCATGCACTTGATGCCCATTCAGCCTGATGCGCTTGCCCGGCGGGAGCTGGATGACCTCGAAGACATCTCTACGGATGCAGACACATTTCTCACCGACGTCGAAGGTGCAGTCAAAGCCGGTCTTGAAGGTGCAGTCAAAGCCGGTGTTGAAGGTGCAGCCAGAGCCGGTCTTGAAGGTGCAGCCATAGCCGGTGTCGAAGGTGCAGTCAGAGCTGGTGTTGAAGGTGCAGTCAGGGCCGGTCTTGAAGGTGCAGCCAGAGCCGGTGTCGAAGGTGCAGTCAGAGCTGGTGTTGAATGCCCAGCCAAACTCACCGCTGAAATCCAGCACCAAACCACTCTCCACTGATGAGAATGTCTCTGCAACCGGGTCGATGACGTACATGCCCTGGTCGAGCGGCTTGCCGTCTTTGGTGATTGAATACATGGTATGCCTGCCTTTCAGCGCGTTGGCGGTGAACAGCGGTTACGCCCTGGCCGAAATCCCCCGCATGGCGAATGCCTTCTGCAGCGCCAGAAGAATCCGGCGGTGGAAGGGGATGCGCTGCGGCGGGAACGCCTCGCGGAACTGGGCGACGGTCATGAGGTGGAAATCTATGATACTGCCGGGAGCGGCGCTGCTCACCCATACGGAGAACAGGATCGCGTTGTCCCTGAAAGACACCGCCTCAAAGTGGAAGCGCCTTCCGCCATTGAGCGCCACGACCTGACGCTTTCCTGACGGATTGCCGAAGGTCCACAGCAGGAGAATGCCTGACGGCATGCTGATGATTTCGTGGTCCAGATTGGACAGCTGCACCACCCTGCGCTCAGACCCCGGGACTTCAAGAGTGAACGGGCCTTTCAATCCCAGGTCATGAAAGAGATTGGAGAGGCTGTGCAATGCCTGTGCTGCCATTGCGGATATCCTCCTTCCCTGATCATCTGATGAGCATCCGGCGCAGCTCGGAGACTGAATGCCCGCTGAGGGTGAACTGACTGTCGCTGCCTGGTGTCTCCAGCGTGACGATGATCCTGCTGTCCCTGAATGCTGCTGAGCGGATGGTGAAGCATGTCCCGTCTGCCGTGTGGAAGAGCGGCGAGATGGCGCCATCACTGCCGTCTTGCAACAGCCCGAACGGCTTTCCTGCGTTTTGGACTGCCGCATCCAGGCTCTCCCGGGGGATGCGGGGGAAGGGAGAGCTGGGCTTGGTGGTGAGGTTTGTGGTGAGGTCGTTCAGGTCGAGGAACGGGCCGGCGATCCCCAGCTCTGCGAGGAGCGCGGCAAGGCTGTCTGCCTGAGGGATGCTGCTCTGCATCATGCCTCCGTGTTGATGTGTGATGTGTCGGGTTGTTCACCGCACCGTCGCCTCTGTCCCCTGCTCGCCGAGGCAGAATGCGCTGGCGCCGGTGGAGTCGCCGGGGTACATGATGATGAGGTACTGGTGGAACCGCCGCTGCACGACCGGGTATGCGGGGCTGTCTGCCGCATCGGCCAGCCTCCCCAGAAACAACGACACCCCCAGATCCTCAGACTGGACCGAAGGGGGAAGCTGATGCATGCAGCCCTCGAGCCTGACGTAGGAGACGAGAGGCTCCTGGCTTTCCTGGGGCGGCGGCGCGATGACTTCGATTATTATGGTCAAAAGAATGCCACTAAACGTGCAGAGCGCGCCGGAAAGAAACAGCCAGCGATAGCGATTGCTGCTGTGAGGCTGCACCTGATCGATGGCCAGAAGAATGAACCCCACCACCACCATCATTGTTGTGGCAATTTCCGCCAGCATTTTGATGTTCATCATGGCTTCCTCTCTTTCCTGCAGGGTTGTTGACAGTCATATGAAGTGTGGTGTGCCGATGGTTCGGGGATTGCTTACCGCAGCGTCGCCGGCGTCCCCTGCTCACCGAGGCAGAGCTCCCCACCATAAAATGCCTTGATGTAGGTGTGGAACCTTCTCTCCTCGACAGACTGTGAGGAATCTCCCTCTGCTGGCTTCAGCCACCGGTAGAGGTTCTGGAGTATCCCGTCCTCCTGCATGACGCTGGGCGGAATCTGGTGCATGCAGCCCTCAAGCGTGATGACGGAGGGTTGTTCCGCGGCGGCTGGAGATACCTGGCTTTCCTGGGGCGGCGGCGCGACGAGTTTGAATATTCCGAACAAAAGAGCGCCGCCGAAACCGAAGAGCACCATGAGACGATACTGCCAGCGATTCAGACGGCTGTCGTCGCTAGGCAGCAGCATGCGGATGCCCAGGAGAACGATACCCATGATCAGCATCAGCGTGGCAAGGATCAACAGCGTTTCGTTGTTCACGGCTTCCTCTCTTTCTGCAGAGTGGATTCTGTTGATGGGGGATTTATTGACGATTCACTCGCCCCGCGCCTCCCGGATCCGCGCCAGGGCCTGCTGCTGCAGCTCGGGGCTCTGGTAGGAGTGCCAGAAGCTCCAGGGGTGCTCGCCCAGAATGTAGCCCCAGCGGCTGAAGGTCTCCCGTACGAAAAGCACCGTGTCCGCTTCCACAGCCACGTACAGGTACTCGACCTGGGGGCTGTTTGCGGGATACATCCAGTTCCTCTGGAATCCGTGTTCCTCGGCATGCATGTACGCCCAGGTAATCAGGCTGTCCTGCTCTCTCATGCAGCGATTATCCTCAATGCCTTTACCGATGACCACCACTCCCATGATTGCCAGCATCACGAGGGCGCCGGCGGCGAACTTCTTTCCTTGTTCAGACATGTGCTGCCTCCGTTTCATGATTGTGCTTCCGTGAATGCGGAATGGCGCGTTCAGCCTTTACCGCACCATGAGCCGGTTCCAGAAGCTTCTCCAAATGCCCGGCGAGATGGAGCGCGCCTCATGAGGTCGACCATGAAGGCGACCAGTCCGGAGAACAGCCCGCAAGAAAACATGACACCGTAGAGCAGGATGACCTTCACGTCGTTCGGAAGCGCCTTGATGGTTGCCATCACCGGCACCTCACCAGCGATGAGATACCAGGCGGCCCAGAACAGGGCGACCAGGGGTGTCGCCACGATGGACCACCTGAGGATTAGCTGTTTCCGGTTCATCTGTTGCCTCCTAATCAGGGAATGGACTGCATGACTGTTGGATAACGCCGCTTACTTCCGGGCGACTGCATCTTACCGGAATAGCCGCATCCCGGGTACGCAGCGTGCGAGCAGTGCGGCGGCCGCGGTGAACAGGATCATGACGACCAGCGCCGCCAGGATGAGGAAGAGCAGGCCGACTGCCAAGGCGATCATGATGCCGTGGTGGGGGGCGGTCAGGCTGGCTGCGCAGCCAAAGCACAGGGCGGAGCAACCGGATATGACTATCACTCCGGGGGTATCAGTATCGTAACCCAGAAAGGCCGCCAGGAAAACGACGAGGAAGAATCCTAAAAAGCTGGGAACCATGACTGCCATCGTGCCATCAATGAGCATCGCTCGGACCGCGGGAAAAAAACAAACCGTGAAGAATGCGACCGAGAGGTAGAGCATCACAGGGGATTCTTCCCCCACGGCCATCGCCGTAAGCCTGCTCTTCATGATGCTGCTCCTTTCACCGACAACATCGGTTTCCCCTGCTCCGTGAATCAGAGAACAGCGGGGGCTTTCTTCCCGGCAGCCGACATCGTGAACTCGCCGTCCTGCATCGCCGCTGCAGCGCAGATGACTGCATTGACATCCGCGGAGTCCAGGCAGGGGAAGACCATGCGAACCAGGGAACCCGGCGGCACCCAACCCCTGCTTGCTCCTATGATGAACATCGCAGCCTCCACAATCTTCCGCTCACGCTGATCGACAACCAGCGGATGATTCTCTCCGAGCAATGTGCTGATTGTTGGCATGGGACTGCTCCTTCCTTAGTTGATGGTGCTGGTGGTCCAGAGTTCGGCGCCCGATATCAGACCGACTACTCGTGCTGCGCTTCCTTCTTTTCCTCATCCGGCGCCATGGTCTTGAGGCAGTCACGGATTTCCCGCAGCACGTCGCGGATGGCGCTCAGCGCATAAAGTATTGCAACCAGAGCCAAAGCGATGCAAAGCATCATTACTACCATGACAACACCTCCGTTCGCAAAAGACGATGAAAATGGCTACATGTGCTGCCCGACCGCCTCCCGCAAACGCATCTGGCTGTCCCCGGTCAGGCAGGCGTCGATCATCTCCCGCATCGCGGAGTAGCGGTCCTGGGGCGGGGTCCAGCCGAACGCCATCATCAGGAGGTAGCATTCATCAAGGAGCTGCTGCGTCCCCTCCGGGATGTACCTCGCCCACTGCTCATTGCCCAGCCAGCCGCGCCAGCGGATATTCCTGCGCATCACCTCGTCCAGCTCGGGAAATTCCCCCACGGTGAGCGGCGGCGGGATGATCTCTTCCTCGACGTAAGTCATGAAGTCGTGTTCCGACGCGATGCTGCCGCTGATGATTTGGCCATGCTTTCCCGAATACAGGAACAGGACAATCCGGGGACAGATCTGCGTCGGGAACCCGCACCTGTCCAGGTGCTTCTTGGCCTGCAGCAGGAAACGCAGTTCGAACATAATGCACCTCCTTGAGTTGAATAATCCGGGTTCAGCCCTGTTTCCCCTTAGTCCTCCTGATCAGAAAGATGACCAGCACCGTGGAAGGCACTACCCTGCTCAGGTAGATCCAGGAGAAGGGGTCGTGCTTTGCCCAGGCAGGGTAGAGGGCGCAGAGGCTGGCAAGCAGTATCGCCCACCAGAAGAGCGCCGGTTCGGTGCTGGATGGCGCGTTCCAGAGCCGTTTGACAGTCGCGAAGTACGCAACCAACGCGATGCACTGGACCAGCACATAGGAGAGGAGCGGCTGGTCGGTGATGGACCAGAACACCACAACGCCAGCACCTGCAGTGAGGCACCACCGCTGGGTCCGGTCAAACGCTATGGAGAGGGTGCCAAAGCGGATGTTGGCGGCAATCACCCCGAGGAAGATGATCAGGATGTTCGTCCCTCCTGCAGTCACCCCGATGTTCGCGGTCCACGAGCGGTAGGGGCTTTCCCAGTACATCCAGAACTGCAGCCCAAACATCACCAGCATCAGGATCCAGGTTGCGGGCACCGGATGGGTCTCCCTGATCCACGCCCGGCGGACATAATCACATCCCGCGGCGATCGCCAGCGCTGCGCTCGCGAGGACAGTGGCATCGTACATTATTCGATTCCTCCTTTTCAGCGGAACAGAATTCCCCCCGCGGCTGGCTCACTTCTCCCGGCAGGTCAGCGAGACATCATCCTGCTTGAATAACGGATGATGCATCCCGCCGCACCGGCCAGCCCAGAGCCCAGCATAAAGGCCAGCCAGAAGGCCAATCCGATGGGCACTCCCAGATTCAGCACACTCACCATGTATATCCCGAAAGATATCTCTGAGGACAGCAGCACGGGCAGCATAAAGGACAGCACAAACGCCGCCCCAAAGGCAGCCCCGGAGTACAGCGAGCACGGCAACGAGAGCTGCTGATATTTCAGCGTACAGAACAGCCCGAAGCCCAGCCCAACGATGCAGTTGACGGGGAACGCAATGAGGAACCCCAGGGCAGGATGAGGGGAGCCGAGGCTCATGCCCAGCCCGATAGAAGCCGCGATCAGCGCTGTCCGGCGGATGATCTGATTGCAGAGACTCTTGTCCATGGTGAAGCTCCCTTTCTGAGGAGAGAATCGTGAGATGCCTACAAGCCGTCTTGGATTACAACCACCCTCGGCGGACAGCCAGATTCAGGTGCAGGGAGCTGCTATCCAGCTGCCTGTGCTTGTGCGCACTATCCGCATTGTTGCGGACGGATATCCCTGCACCCCGACCGGATTTCACGCATGGCGCCAGACCATGTGGAGGCGACCCCCAGAGATGGTAGGACGCCAGCCTATCGCGGTGCCTCCATCTGCTCCAGCCGTGCCTTGATATCGTCCAGCTCTTGGATGATGTCGGTTCTCGCCCCTTTGATCCTGGAGAATATTATTGAAGCAAAGATAAGGAGAGCGGCGATCTGCCACTTTTTTGTCTCGAAGGCAAGGCTGATCAGTCCGGCACCCATGAAGAAAACTGTGGCGAGGACGGTTATTACATCATGCAACGACGTGCCATTCATGTTGCCCTCCGATTGTGGTGTATCCAGCGGTTTACGGCTCTGCCGGTTGTTTGGCTTTCTTAGGCGGGAAGAGGGGAGCAGCCTGCAGAACATCTCGCCGAGCCGCATGAAAAACGACCCGCGAAGTGCTGATGCATTCATCTGGAATTGTATCTTCTGCACGTTTCCGTTGACCTAAGATATCACCTCCTGAGCGAGTCGAAGGTAGCAGTGGCTTGCTGCACCAGCGTGCGCATTTTCAGGTACTCGTGCTGAACCTCCCCGCGGAAGAGCGCATCGAATGCCTGGACCTGCCGCCGGGCAACCTCCAGGTCTTGAACAAGCGCCCACCACTGATTCCACCGGCCCACCAGCACATCGAGCTCTGCACGTTGCCCGTTCTCCAGGGCCAAGTCGATAAAGCGATCCGTCAGCTGCTGCTCCTCACGTCTGGCCAGCTGCAGCACCGAGTCAATCCTGGCGAGGTATGCTGCAGGCAGATCTTCATCATCGAACAGATAGACGGTTGGACTGACCGGTCGGACGTGTTCTATGATCGCTTGCAAGGTGTCCCCAATCATTTGCACCCCAAAAATGAGTAGAGTGCCAACGATGACAGCGTGGATCACGACGATTACCACTCCCATGATCGTCGTCTTTCCCAGGTTGGACTGCCGGTTGATATGCATGGCTTGCCTCGCTTTCATGAGAAACTTGTTGTGGCGGCGTTATCTCCGCGCAACACGGCAGGCATCGACGATAAACACGAGCGAGACCATCTGCTGCCAGAACAGCCAGAGGATGCCAGCGACGGCAGAGCGGCATAAACCCGCCCATGCGAATGCGCATCCGGTTCCGATAGGTTTAAATAGCTTACTTCCCTCAACCCTGCCATGCGCATCCAGGTTGACCAGCATATCGTCATGGACACGGAAATCTGCCATGGCACACCAACATTCACCGGCACCAGGATCATGGTATGGCAGGTGTTGGAACTGCTTGAAGCAGGCCGGACTCCGGCTGAGATTATCCGTCAATTTCCATCCCTGAGCAAGGCGCACATCCGGGCTGCATTGCGCTATGCCACAGAGCTGGCCCGGGGGAAGGCAAATGTCATCCTCAGCCCGGTCGCGGCGTAGGTTTCTTCTGGACGAGAACGTCAACCGCGCGTTGTACTCCTTTCTCAAAGGCAAAGGCGTGGATGTCCGGGCTGCTCCACCAGGGGCAACCGACAGCAGGCTGGCAGCACTCTCACATGCGGAACGCCGGATACTGGTCACCAATGACTCTGATTTTGGGAACACGGCGTCGTATTCCAGGGAACGGATATTTGCAGTGGTGCTCCTGCGCATTCCCCAAGAAAGAGCGCAATCCCTGCTCGACTCGTTCTCCCTATTGCTCGAGGCAAGGCAGCGGAACACGGATTTTGCCGGAACCATCACCATTCTTCGGGAAGGCCGTTTCGAGACAACAAAAATCCCCAAGCGGTGAGCGAATGCCTGTTATCCCTGATGCCTCCATTTTCACATACAACGGGCTTCCGGCGCTTACTTCTCTTTGCGGAAGAGGCCGCTGAGCCGGTTGAAGAACGACTCGCCGGCAGCGTGGCGCAGGGGAGAAAGCAGGCTGAGCAGCCGGCGGAAGGGGTGCATGTTCCTCTCCCGGAGCGAGCTGCGCAGTCCCAGGAAGAGCGTGATCGAGAAGACCGCAATCATGCAGAAGTAGATCGCTTCAAGGGGATACGGCATGGCAAAGCTCCTTTCAGAAGCCGATTCCTCGGCGAATGAGAGTATGGACTACTTCCGCGCAACACGGCAGGCATCGACGATAAACACGAGCGAGACCATCTGCTGCCAGAACAGCCAGGGATAGCCCTGCACCCACATCAGCCATCCGCAGGCGAGATGCATCAGCACATACCAGAGGTAGCCGCTCCGCCGCTCCTTGGCCAGCTGGTAGGTGCCGACAAGATACCCTGCCACCAGCCCAATCTCCAGCCACTGGGTGAAGGATGTCAGGCCCCCGAAATCATAGAGGCTGTAGGCGAATCCCAGCGGGATGCAGATGAGGGCCAGGCGGTCCAGCCAGCGGGGCGGATCCTCTGTCGTGCCGCGGAGGGCAGTGAGCAGCCCGAGCAGCATCGCCGGGGCGCCGCTTGCTTCCACTGTAGCTGCGATCCAGTTGCGGTTGCAGACAAAGAGTATCACCCAGGGGGGCAGCCCGGCAAGATAGACTGCCCAGGAGGCGATCCGCCACTGCCGCGACCTTCTCCTGTTCCCCTGCGTATGCTCAGAGAGCCAGAGGAAGACCTTGTTGAGCAGGTAGAACAGCCCTCCCAATACCTGCAGCAATCCATCCATCACCAGCCTCGCTTTCTCTGTAAAGTGGCCGTCGGTTGTTTACTGCAGGAACGGCTGATGAGAATGCTCAACCACCTTTTCGTTCTCCCGCTGCAGCTTGAGATCCTTTCAGGTATGGCCTATCTCTTCCCAGAGAACAGCTGGCCGACGAACGGATCAATGGACCTGCCGCTCTCATCCCCTTGAGGCCTCTTCGGAGCGCCGTTCCATTGCTTTCATGGCATCCTGCATCTCTGCCAGTGCAGAATCGGTGAGCTCTTCCCTGCGGAGCAGCAGGCTAATCATGTTGAGGAGCGGCACTATCCCTTGCCTGAACCCCATGAAGCTACGGTATGTGGGGCGATATTGCGGGATGAACAGGGCGGCGCAGCAGAGCCCGAACACCATGGAGGGAATAGTACCGTATGTCACCCAGATGAGATAGGCCAAGCAACTGGCGGTAAGCACCGGAACTACGATGATCATCAACACAAAGAAGGCATACGAGGTAAGATACCTTCCGGCAAGCAGCCAGAGGCGGATCAAGGCGTTCTCGAGCATGGCTTTCTCCTTCGATCTTCCCTAGTGCAAAACCTGCCGAAAAGTATTAAAAGAGAAGGATCTTGGCATATGGCTATAGCAACTGAAATGAAGCAGATCGTGGAAAAGCTGGATAATCTCCAGTCAGATATCACCTATATAAAGAAGCACTTGGCTGATGTGGACAGCATTTTAACTGATGATGACCGGGAAGC
>Ga0209542_10011890_pt1 | contig 15352 bp, 17 predicted proteins | sample RifCSPhighO2_01_FD_184028 | JGI IMG/M metagenome (GOLD analysis project Ga0209542, IMG submission 184028) | Soil microbial communities from Rifle, Colorado - Rifle CSP2_plank highO2_0.1 (SPAdes) (version 2) | ecosystem: Environmental > Terrestrial > Deep subsurface > Rock core/Sediment ... | reverse complement strand
GTAGGGGGGAATGGGGTTTCCGCGCGCTTCGCGCGCGTGGAGGAGGTTCAGAAAATACAAGTCCGAAGATTTTTGGAGGGAGGATTTTTTGGAGGGAAATGCAAATGCAGAATGCATATAAAGAGTGCTTGCCCCACCCGCCCATGCGCGCACAAGATTATCCTCCCTTGCGAGGAGCGGAAACTACAGTACTCGTATTGCAGTTGCATGGATGCGCCACTTGTATAATGCTGTTGAAAGAGCTCGGCTGCTCTGTGTTGTGGCGATTGGATTTGGCCATAACTTGAGCAACTGAGGAGAGTTCTATGGCAATGCGAAGGATCAAACACACCGGCGTACTGTATCGGCTCGCCTACTTCTGGCACAAACCCGAGGAAAAGCCCGCCGAACGCGTCTATGTATGCGACACGCTGGGACTGGCCGTCTGGTCTTTGGGCAGGATGGTCGCCACGGCACTTGTCGTTCTCGTATCGGCCGCCTTCGTCTTCGGCATGGTTGTGGGCGCAGCGAAGTTGATTTTCTCGGGCTTCGCAGCCACCGGATCGGGAGCATTGTGGCTTCTGGGCTTCACGGGTCTCTCGGCGGCGGCTAACGAGATGCAAACTGTGCCGGTCATCTTTGCGGCATGCATCGGACTGGTCGCTGTTGCCGCAGTGGTCGGCCTGACGCTGTTCGGAATCAGTCTGTTCCTCGCGCCGATTCGGGAACTGTACGTCACCGGCTTTCGCTCTCTGAAGGAGCGCTACTGTCCGGTGTGGGAAGTGGTCTGAGCACCACGTACCTGACCGACCTGCGCATGTATCACCCCTCTTCGCCGCAGCGCGGAGAGGGGGTTTTTCTTTCATTAGGAGCGCTCGCGAAACTCCCCAAACACTATTTCTTATTCTTTTTAAGTGCAGTCGTCGAACTGGGAAATTCGGCCGTTAGTTTTGCCAGTAATTTCATCGGATTCTTGTTACTTTTATCGAATCGTAATTGCTCGTCTTCAAAATCTAAGAATATCTGCGAGTAATCGTCTTTCTCTTGCTTGCCATGCACGCGCTCCCCAAAATACACAACTGCCATTCTTTTCCCCTCTTTCTCGCTTATGCGCGCCTGAACCCAGTAATTTTCATCCTCCTTATCTTCGTCAACAACTTTAGTCGGTGGTAAATCAAGAGAATGCACAGGTTGTTTTAAAGTGAGAAATCCTTCCCACGATGCGCGAACTTCTCTCAGTATGGCACTGTGATCTTTTTTGCGTGGATACGTTTTATTGCACTTCGCGCAATAATATCCCTCGGCCTTGTTATCCAAGACCATGTGACATGTGGTGTTCGGACATAACGGCGAGTCGGCTATAAATTCGTTGTCCCGTCGATTTATTACCGTTCTCCACAGCACTCCATGACTGTGATATAAACTATCTCCGAAATCGCTCATACATAATAATCTGGACGGCGCGGGGGGCGATCAAAAAGCGCCCCGTTTGGATCTATTTGAAGACTCAAATTTGCGCAGTTCGGACAGGCTGTTTGACCAATCGTGGAGCCTTTTGGAATTTCTATCTTTTTGTGCTCATGGCAGTTGTTGCAAAAGATATATGCCTCGTAGGTTGAATCGCTCATGGTGGGATTGTAATACTTTTTTGTTTGTTAATATAGAGTAATGAGATATTTTCTCTACGCCCGCAAAAGCACCGATGTCGAGGACAAGCAGATCCTCTCCATTGAGGCGCAGTTGTCGGAACTTCGCGCGCTCGCGCAACGCGAAGGATTGGAAGTTATGGAAGAGTTTGTCGAGAAGCAATCGGCGAAGAAACCGGACCGTCCCATCTTCAACGAAATGCTAAAACGGATTCAGCTGGGCGAGGCGCAAGGCATCGTTTGTTGGAAGATCGACCGCTTGGCTCGCAATCCGGTGGACGGCGGACAGGTGCAATGGCTTCTGCAAGAAGGCGTGCTGCGTCATATACAGACGCACGACAGGAGCCACTACCCCAATGACAACGTGCTGATGATGTCCGTCGAGCTTGGTATGGCGACGGAATATATCCGACAGTTGAGCGCGAATACGTCACGCGGATTGAAACATAAGGCGAAGTTGGGAATTTATCCCGGCCTCGCTCCGTTCGGATATTTGAATAATCCGCTCACAAAAACCGTGGTCGTAGATCGCAAGAATGCGAAGCTCGTCAAAAAGACTTTTGAGATTTATGCCTCGGGAAAAGTCCGTCTCGAAGATCTCGCCGAGCTTTGGGAAAAATCAGACGTTCTTTCGCGAGGCAGTCGCCGCATTCATATCTCCCGCCTGTCTTTCATTCTCCAAAATCCTTTTTACTACGGACACTTCCGTTATTGCGGCGAGATACATGAAGGCAAACACGAGCCGATCATCACCAAGGATTTGTACGACAGGGCGAATGCAGTCTTGCGAGGCCGAGGCCATCGGCAAGATGTCAAAAACGCCCCTAGCCCCTATTGTGGCCTTTTGCGGTGCGGCGATTGCGGCATGGGTATCACGGCAGAAGTGCGTGTGAAGCGCCAAAAGAACGGCAATGTGCATCACTACACGTATTATCGGTGCACGCGCAAATCCAAGACGCACCAGTGCTCTGAAGCACCGGTGCGAAGTGAACTGCTGGATGAGCAATTGTCGGCATTGCTTGAGCAATACGCGATGCCGCAGGAATGGATTTCGCCGCTTACGGAGCTGCTCAATCAAGAGGAAGCAAACGCTACGCAAACCGCGTCGGTGGCCGCTCAAGGTTTGCGAGAGCGCGTCGCCGAGCTATCGCGCAATCTCGCCAGACTTACCGATGTCTATGTTGCACAAGACATCGAGCGCGACGACTACTTGGAACGTCGTCGCTTGCTCCTATCGGAGAAAAAGTCTGTCGAGGAACAAATCGCTCGTATTCTACGAACCCCCTCCGCGTGGATTGAACCTACCCGAAATTGGATTCGGGACGCTTCAATGCTGGACGAAATACGGAAAACCCAAAACTACCCCTCCAAAAAATCCTCCCTCCAAAAAATCTTCGGATTGAACCTCACCCTACAAGCACGCGAAGCGTGCGGAAACCCCATTCCCCCCTACGCGGCGCTTCGCGCCGCGCGTCTCTCGGCCTCTGAAAAGCCGTTGAGTTTGATTCTGGAGCCGCCTCCCGGATTTGAACCGGGGACCCACGCATTACGAATGCGTTGCTCTACCAACTGAGCTAAGGCGGCGTACGCGAAGAATATATCAATTCGGCGCGAACCTCAATCTTCGCTTTTCGTTCAACTTCGCAGTGGGACAGCCTCGTGCAGCCTGCGGTATACTCCTCATAATGAACCGACCGTTTGCGCAGGACATCATACGCCTTGTCGTTATTGCTGTTATTGGCCTCGCTGCGTTCTGGATCGGCCTTGGGATGTGGGGAGATTGGCATGATGAATGGTCAGGATTCAATGCGCAATTCACCGTGAGCGACGGCTCCTGCAATGTCGCCATCGTGCCGATTGTGGGAGACATCATGACGCTTCCGAATACCGGGAGAGATCCTGCCGACCCGCAGGCAGATGCATATCCAATCGCGAATGTTGATGATGTTCTCTATCAACTCCGCCTCGCGGAAAGCGATCCGTATGTCGAAGGGATACTCGTGATAATAGATTCTCTCGGCGGCTCACCAGTGGCTTCCGAAATACTTGCCGATGCCATCAAGGCATCGCCCCTTCCCGTCGCGGCGCTCATACGCGACTACGGTACCTCCGGCGGATATCTTGCGGCAACGGGCGCGGATACCATCTTTGCCTCGCTTCTCTCCGATGTCGGCTCAATCGGTATCACCATGTCACACACCCTTGCCGATGAAAGCGGACGCGACCCTATTCCGCGCACATATATCGTCGCCGTGTGCTGAAGATCAGAATCGTGTATTCTAAATTCTTTTAGCGATTCGCCAAAGATGCTTTCGCATTCGGGGATTCGCTGATTATGTTCGCGCACCAACTCTTCGCGCACATCTCGGCCATCTGGCGTGTTGTTGAGTGCTGCCTCGAGTAGGGCGAGCATTTTTTGATAGTTGCGATATTGCTCTTCCACCATAGAAACTGCTCGGAGAATCATCTATTTCCTTCTGTTAATGCTGACCAGAAAAATCCGATGCCAGCGATATAACCCCAGAACCAAAATAATGGAAAGCATGGCACTGCAAATACACCCTGCGCCCACAACGGTATAGAAGCATTGTCGCACGCCTTATCTACAAAGATTGTGGTTCCAAATATAAAAAGTAGTCCGAAGATTATTTTTGCTGGAATACTCATAAATTTTCACTGCTTAGAAACTCTTCCTAATATATGGATTATGCGCATGGAATTAGATGGATCCGATTGAACATTCATCGTGAAATAGCATTTTAATACGACTCGCCATGTTCTTTATACAAATCAGCAAGTTCCAGAGGTTCTAGAACTTTTAACTTTTCGTTATATGCTAACTTTGCAAATCCTTTTTTTTCCAATTCCATATCAATATAATATGTAAGTTGAAGGCATCGACTTACCGTCAGTCCGCGACCAGCGGGACCATCAAGTGCCACAAGATAGCAAACACCATGCAGAGATTCACAGCAAATATTTATCTTTTGTACTGTTTTCTCCTTAAATTTTTTCAAATCTTCCTCAGAAGAAATCCCCCAAATATCATAAAAGGTTTGTCTAAGCACATCCCCCTCCTTGGCTGAAGGACTTTTTGTTTTTAGAGCATTGTACTCCTCAAGCACAAGCTTTGTGGTTCTCGTGGCCTCCTTTTTGAGCATGCGATGTGCAAGAAAATGATTCCCATGGTCTTTTGAGTTTATCCAACCTCGACGAAGTGGTCAAACAGCTGCAGACGTGGCAATCGTCATAGGAGGGCGTAGGGATATCGGTGGGGTATCGGTGTCAGGTACCGATTCTTTCGTGCGGAAGTTTTTTGCTCTTTTTCTTTTTACCTTTATCACTTTTGCGCCCACGCGCCAATTTCTTTACCTCTCGATCAAAGTCGGAAATATAATTTTTGTCCTGTTCAACTTTGAATTTTTCGTATTCTTTGAGCGCGAGCGCTTCGGCGACTTCGTGGCTTATGTTGCCTGCATTGCCGAGTATGTCTCGCTCATTAAATTTCAGAAAGGCATCCAACTTTGCTACCCAGTCTTTCATATACATCACAATCCCACGCCCGGCCTGCATCTCCGCAAAATCAAGATACATCGTAACTATCCGATTGAGATGGTCGAGCTCTTTCTCGTGCAGATAATTTTTTGCGATTACGACATCAGTTTCGCGAATGGTACCTTTGGGAGCATGCTTCCATGTGGTCAGTCCCATATTCTCTTTGCCACTGTCCACCCGCGCGTGAATAATCTCGGCTGCGGTTTTGCCGGTAATTGCAAAATGGAGCTTGTTCTGCACCGTGGCAAAAAACCGCTCGGTGATGTCGCTCTCAAGCATATAGTCCGCACTGCACGACGCATATATATCGGTAATTTTCTGATACATACGCCTTTCACTTGATCGTATGTCCCTAATCCTCGCCAGCTGTTCCTCGAAATAGTCTTTACCGAATATATTGTGGGGGTCCTTGAGCTTCTCATCATTCATCGTGAAGCCCTTGATAATGTACTCACGCAATCGCTCGGTAGCCCACATTCTAAATCTGGTCGCCGTGGCGCTGTTTACCCTATATCCGACAGAGATAATGGCATCTAGGTTGTAAAACTCTACGTCTCTTTTTACCTGTCGATTGCCCTCGTTTTGAACATGTGCAATTTTTGCACATGTTGCCTCCTTATTCAATTCACCTGTTTCAAAGATATTTTGTAGATGTTTGGTAACAACACTTCTTTCCACACCAAACAATTCAGCAATTTTCGCCTGCACCAGCCACACATTCTCGTCTTTCAAAAAAATCTCCACCTTCACCTTCCCATTCGGATCGGTATACAGCAAAAACTCCGTAAAAGTATTTTCCGTTATTGCTTTTTTGGTTCGTTTTTTCATAGATTTTATAGAAATTTATTGTGTAGGGCCATATTTAAATTTTATACAGGCATATTTCTCTGGCAACGGCTTTTCAGCCTCTACATACTTAATCGCATCTCGTTTTTCATTGTCGGAGAGATTCATGATCAAATCATCACACAAATATTCATCCTTGGGAAACTCGACCCCTTCTCCGCCTCTCCTTCGCGTGAGGCTTCCGACCGGACATGGTAAAACCATGGGCGGCAATCCATTTCAACGAGATGTAGTCACAGCGAAAAAGGTGAGGGTATCGGCAGATCAGAGTGGTCAACCGGCGAGCGGAGTTTGAGGCATGGCGCAAGCGCCGCCAATTTTTCTGTAGTATCTTCGGGCGAATTGACAACGTCGGCGATCATGAGCTCCGGATCTCCGCAGCCGCAGAGCGCAAGCTCCGCGATGCGCATAATCTCTTTTTCATACGCCGTCGTGTTTGGAAGTACGTCTTGCAATAACGAGCGGATTTTCTTTTCACTGCATCCAAGCGCGCCCTTCGGATATCCTGTTTTTGAAATACGATGCGCAACGGCAAGCATAACGAGCGCAAACGATCGCGGATCATATCGCATCAGTTCTTCTATATCGATAAGCCCTATCCAATCAAGAATATGGTGCGCAGCTTCTTGCAGTGCCATGTCGGCGCCCATCTTCTCCCCTTCGATAACGATATATCGGTGCGTTTCTAAAAGCGCGTCGAGGTACGTCGCGGGGTTTACAAATTCGACATCTTCGTCATCGTCGTGAGTGCTTCCGTGTCGAGTGGCTCCTCGTGTGCAGGCAAGGCTTTGCCTGATTTGTGAATTGGGTACTTACGCATAGGGTACTGTTTGACACGGCAGGCCGACGACCTTGAGCCAGAGGGGAGAATCGGACTCCCGACCTTCTCCTTACCATGGAGACGTTCTGCCACTGAACTACTCTGGCTGGGACTCGTATTCTATCCGTTGATTCAAATATTCCCAAGCCTCATCCAGGAGTGCGCGCGATTCGGGAAATGTGATCGTTTTTTGCGCTTCCTCATACGCAAGCCAGCGGCGTTCGGAGATTTCACCTTTGAAAGCATCCTCGGTGTCCGATTTGATTTCACCGACAACACCCAAAAAGTACGTTACTTTTTTGTCGAAGCGTTTCCCGTCTCGTTCAAAAGAATATTCTTCGGCGAACGTTTTATCGCGCATTATGTCTACGTGCTCGATACCGGTCTCCTCGCGCAACTCACGCCGCGCTGCATCCTCATCCGTTTCCCCTTCCTCGACATGCCCTTTGGGAAACCCCCAATGCCCTTTTGCATGATGCACTAAGCAAAATAAGTGGCGGTCGCCGTCTTTGTACACCGGGATGATGCCGACCGCCTTCTCTTCACCCGCTTCCATACCATGCAGTATAGTAAGGTAATGACAATTCGGAAACTCGTGCCGCTTGCCGCTCTTTCTCCTCATCCAAAACGCAACGCTCAGCCCCCTCTTTCTCATAAATAGCGAACCTCTCGCGACAGAAATCATCCGCATTCTTGTCGGCTCCATAGGTCTCGTTCTTGCCGTCCCGATCACGACCGCAATCGCCACCTACATGCTCTCAAATCGATTCTCCACAGCGCGGGCATAAGCGCTTGCGGGCCTCGATATATCGCTGTATAGTGACACTTCAAAGATTCATTTTCCCTTCTTTATTAAGGCTTCCGGACTCTTTCGGGAATACAAGTTCAGAAAGTTATGATTAGCATCTATACGCTTGTCAGCGTCTTACTTATCAGCCTCATTTCCTTCGTGGGTGTATTTGCGCTTGTCCTCAAGCGAGATCTCTTGAATAAGAGTGTCTTCATTTTGGTGAGCCTCGCGGTGGGCGCGCTCCTCGGGGATGTGTTCGTGCACATCATCCCCGAGATGTATGAGGAAGCAGTCAATCCGGCGATGATCTCATTTATGGTCATCGCCGGAATCTTGCTCTTCTTTATCCTCGAAAAAATTCTGCACTGGCATCATCATCACAGCGGAGATCATGCTGGCGAGAACCTCCTCCCCGTAGGACGCATGGTGCTTGTATCAGACGGCGTTCACAATTTTATCGACGGCGTGATTATCGCGGCAAGTTATCTCGTCTCCATTGAGGTCGGCATCGCAACGACGATTGCCGTGATTCTCCACGAAATTCCGCAGGAAATAGGAAATTTCGGAGTGCTCATTCATGTGGGATACACCAAGGCGCGGGCGCTCTGGTTTAATTTCCTCTCTGCGCTCACTGCGGTAGCGGGTGCGGCGATCGCGCTCGTCTTGGGTAGCATGACCGAACATTTCGCGCTTCTGCTCTTGCCGATCACAGCCGGAAGTTTCATCTACATCGCGATGGCGGATCTCATCCCCGAACTCCATAGGATCAAGAATCTGGGTCAAGGCGCGGTTCAAGTGATTGTCATTGTGATCGGTGTTATGGCGATGGCCGCTCTCCTCGCGCTCGAGGCCTAACGGGTAGGGGATATATACAGCTGGCACAAATGTAGAGACAGATGTGCCCTATACTTGTGCCATGAGCTTCAAGGACAGGCTCCACAAGGCGAGACGTTCGATCGGACCCGGCTTTATCACCGGCGCAGCTGATGACGATCCGTCGGGCATCGCTACTTACAGCCAAACGGGCGCGCAATTCGGATACAGTCAAACATGGCTTTCTCTCTTTTCGTACCCGTTCATGACGGCGATGCAAGAGATGTGCGGGAGGATCGGCATGGTAACGGGCACCGGACTTTCTGCCGTCATCAAAAAGCATTATTCCAAAAAAATTCTCTACGCGGCCGTCTTTTTGCTTCTCTTCGCCAATACCGTGAACATCGGCGCCGATTTGGGAGCGATGGCTGCGGCAGTGCAACTCATCGCCCCGCTGCCTTTTCCCTTTTTGATCGTTATGATCACCGCATTCACGCTTCTTCTCGAAATTCTTATGGCCTACCCCACCTACGCGCGCTTCCTCAAGTACCTGACGCTTTCACTCCTCGCGTATGTGGTAACGGCGATCCTTATCAAGCCTGATTGGCCGCAGGTCATCAAATCAACGCTCATTCCCCATATCGAATTCACGCGAGAGTACGTGCTCAACATCGCTGCTTTCTTAGGCACGACTATTTCACCGTATCTCTTTTTTTGGCAGGCCGATGAGGAGGTCGAAGAAGAAGTACGTTCGAACAAGCTTGTCAGCATGGGGCAAGGGGTACCGGTGGTAAGCACAGAGGAAATTTCGCACATGAAAGTAGATACCGCGCTTGGGATGTTTTTCTCCAACTTCATCAGTCTTTTTATCATCGTCACGGTCGCCGGTACGCTCGGATTGAGCGGCATACACAACATAGAAACGGCAGCCGATGCCGCGGACGCGCTTCGGCCTCTTGCTGGCGAGTGGGCGTTCCTCCTTTTCGCTATCGGTATCATCGGCGTCGGACTCCTTGCGGTGCCCGTGCTTGCTGGCTCGAGCGCCTATGCGATCGCTGAAACATTTGAATGGAAAGAGGGTCTCTCGCGCCGCTTCCGCGAAGCGCACGGCTTTTATGGCGTTATTACAATCGCCACTCTGGTCGGCCTCGCCGTCAACTTCATCGGCATTCCGCCGATGACCATGCTCTACTACGCGGCGATGGTCAACGGCGTCCTCGCTCCCCCCTTGATGATCATTATCCTCCTCATCAGCAACAACAAAAATATCTTGGGCCAATATACCAACTCGCGACTCTCAAATACGCTCGGCATCATCATCACGGTGATCATGAGCGTGGTCGCATTGAGTTTCTTGTTTGTATTGCTGTTTTAGTTTGCGCGAGTGACGGGACTCGAACCCGCAGCCTCGTCCGTGACAGGGACGTGCTCTAACCAATTGAGCTACACCCGCAATAGCGAACAAGGCAAGAATACTTGAGATTCTGGCTTTTTCCAAATGCTGTGCCGGCGGCAGGGATCGAACCTGCGACCTAACGCTTATGAAACGTTCGCTCTACCACTGAGCTACGCCGGCTAACGAGGAGCGAAATAAGAATACTCAATATTCTTATTTTGTCCGAGCGACGCCGGCGAAAGAGCGAGGCTCTTACATCGGCTTTAACGCGTCCAAAAAGAATACCAAATGGCGCGATAGGCGCACCTTGACATAATACAATAACCTGCCATAATGGCGAAATTATGTGGGGTACTGCAATGACGATCAATACGTGCATCTGGGTCCTCTTGGGGATCTTGCTTGTGTATTGTGCCGGCACCGCTATTCTCGAAGGCGAGTGGCGCATGTTTGTATTCGTGGCTATTTTGTGGGGTCTCTCCAATGTTACCGAGGTAATTTTCGCCACACAGGCATGAAAAAGAAAAGTCCAGCGGATCCGCTGGTCTTTGCTTGTAAAACCAAACGTTGACCAATCTAATCCAATCGTATATGAAGTGTAGCGTATGTTCTCGCGAGAAGAACGAGTTCGCATTTTCATGTCGATCTTCGCTGGTCGCACCGATGTCTTCGCGCGACGGTGGGAGAAGTGGAGCGACGGCGTGAGCGGGTACGCGCCCGTGTATACAGATCAAGATAAAGAATCGTATACGCCCTTGACCCTCGATTGGATCGAGAAACACCTGACAGGTGCGGCGACACTTGGCACGTACCCACTCCTCAAGGACAATACGTCGAACTTCATAGTGGCTGATTTCGATGGAGATAATTGGCAGAACGCTGTCCGAAAATTCCTCGATGTCTGTGCGAAACATGCTCTGCCGGTAGCGACGGAGCGATCGCGTTCGGGCAACGGGGCTCACGTATGGTCCTTTTTTTCGGCACCGTATCCCGCATACAAAAGCCGTCGTGTTTTCCTATCGCTGCTGCGCGAAGCAGGTTGTATTGACCCGCTGGAAAAAGATGAGGCCTTTGATCGTCTGTTTCCGAATCAAGACTACCTGTCGGGTAAGGGTCTCGGCAACCTCATTGCGCTCCCGCTCCAGGGAGAATCCAGAAAAAATGGCAACACCATCTTCATTGACCCCGACAACAACTTCACTATCATAGCCGACCAATGGCAGTATTTGCACGACATGCCAAGAGTGAGCACCGAACAGCTCGATCATCTATGCGATCTGCAGTATCCCGCAGAAGAAAAAGCTGCTCCGAAACGCACGCGTTTCGACAAGACACTGGTATTGACGCTTGGAAGCGCCATTTCAATCCCCAAAAATATCTTGCCTCCCCATCTCGCCTCGTTCTTGCGTGAAGAGCTCAACATTCTCAACATCGGCTACGTTGTAAAAGAACGTGCAGGTTTACCGACTTACGGCGAGAAGAAATTTATCAAGACGTTGGAACAAACCGACGATGCAATTCTCGTCCCGCGCGGGTTCCTCAAGAATCTCTACGCATGGCTCGATGAACGGTCTATCAAATACCGAATTATCGACGAACGTTTGACGCTCGAATCGGTCGGCTTCAGTTCCTCATGCGCGATGCTGCCCTATCAAGAGTCGGCTGTAGCAAGCTTCGACGCGGCAGATCAAGGCATGCTGATTGCTCCTGCTGGCGCGGGCAAAACGTTCATGGGACTCGATATCATCGCGCGTAAACGCCAGCCCGTGATTATTCTCACGCATCGCAGGCAGATATATGACCAATGGCTGGAAAGAATCGAGCAAGGATTCGGAATTCCAAAAACCAAAATCGGACAGGTCGGATCAACAAAAAAAGACCCGCGCCAACCAATAACGGTCGCTATGGTACAAACGCTTGCACGCATGAAAGATGTCCATGCCGTCGCGTCACGCTTTGGCACCGTACTCATTGATGAATGTCATCACATGCCGTCGCGAATGTTCCGCGATGTAGTATCAAAGTTCCCCGCACGCTATCGCTTCGGGCTCACCGCGACGCCATCCCGCAAATACAACGACGAAAAACTGATCGGTGCATATCTCGGAGACGTACTACACACGATCGACAAGGCTGAAATGCAGAATACTGGTCCACAAACAGCCAAGCGCGTTCCAGACAGTGATGCGGTTATCGTGCGGCCAACGGACATCGCGACGCCGTTCGGTGCGACTTCCCGAGATTTTCAATTGATATCAAGGGTGCTTTCGAACGATGCGAATAGAAATGCGCTTATCGCCGCGGATATCGCTCGTGAAGCGGGCGAGGGCAGGAAGTGCCTCGTCCTTACGGAGCGCAAGGAACATGCGGAAATGCTCCGCGCATATCTGCGCCGCAATTTCGAGACGATTATGTTTTCCGGCGATTTATCGTCGCGGCAACGTACATTCGCTCTACAGAAAATCAAAGGTGGGAGATTCCGCATCCTGATAGCGACCGGACAAATTCTCGGTGAAGGTGCAGACATCGCCGATCTTGAAGTTCTCTTTCTCGCCTTCCCCGTTTCATTCCATGGCAAGCTCGCGCAATACATCGGACGCATCAAGCGCGAGGGTGGCCCGAAAAAAGTCTACGATTATCGGGATGCGAACGTGCCGATCCTCGAAAAACTCTGGAGGAAACGCGCAACGTACTATCGGAAGAATGGATTTGTCATCCAAGAAAAATATCTATGAGTGAATGTTCAAATGCCTCTTTACCCTTCAAAACAGTTGCGGCGTCTCAGTCGGGACTTTGAATGAGTCTTGGGCGAAAAGTGAGAGAGCTACATCTGCCCTCACTGGGACAAGTCCAAGCCCCTTTACCAAATCTGAACTTAGGGGCAATCTCTCGAGCGATCGCGGCTCAACCTTAATCGCCCCAGATCCGTAAGACTTTCCCACAAGTCGCAGGTTCGAGATTGTATCTGGATGTTGTAAAACTTTCCACAGCTTCGCAATATATTCAGCATCGTTGGATCGAGGATAGACACAAAGAAATCCAGTTAATGGCACAATACCGGCTTCATTTTTAATAAAACGTGCGTTACGCCGTCCGAGGTAAGAAAACAAAAAAATCGGCACCTCGCGCACTTCCATTTTATACCAGGGTTGTCTGGTGGAGATGAGCGCCCGTTTTGAAAGTCCGGCTTTCTCACCCTCAAGAATGTAGTTTTTGACTGATTCTGGCATATCTTCGAAGCGGAAACCATTGGGGGAAAACAGTCGTGTGGGACGTCCTTTTCTCTCAAGCTTTCTAAGTGAATTTCTTGTTAGATATGACCCCTCTGCGTCTCTTGTTCTTCCCACGGCAGCCACCAAAAACTCATCGGGAATCCCGACTTCCCTTGCTTTCTCTCGCGTGAGGAAAAAGAACTCATTAGCGCCCGTAGCAATACCACGAACAACGCGAGCGAAATCAGTAAGAGTAAATTCAAAATCGTGATCTGTCCTTTGTGGTCTGGAAAGCCCAACTGACAATGCTTCAGTCAAATCGCGTTCATAAATATCAAGTCCATTATAGCTTTCTCCAACTAAATCATTCCCCAAAAATTCAAATAGTCCCTCGTTTTGTGATTCAAGACATTTTGCCCATTTTATTTTTTCTATCGGGCACTCATTTTTTATTAAGAAGATGATTGCGTTTGTATCCACTCCAGGAAACGGAGTTGCTTTCTGCTCAAACGTAATTACTCCATCAATCTGGAACTTCTTCCCTATCCAGTCCCAAAGCTTTTTAGAGAAAACACCCTCACAGGTATCGGCGGGCATGATAAAAGCAAGCCGACCGCCCTTGTCGAGCAAACTCAATGCTTGTATCAAGAAGTAAATATGGAGCCCCGCACGACCATCAAGAGTATCGCCAAGATTTACTAAACTAATCTTACGAAAATGATTCTTTTGTTCTTGCGAGAGACGATGGTGCCTAATATACGGGGGATTCGCAACAATCGCTTTGAAGCGCCTTTGCGGAGGATTTAGGACAAAATCTCTCACCTCAAGTTCAGCATTTTTATCGAAAACTCCCTCGTGTTCCGCTTCGGCAATAACTCCTGGATCAATGTCTGTGCCAAAAAACTTTTTCTTCGGATCAACTTTATTTAGTGCAGTATAAAAAGCACCCTTGCCCACACCAGGATCAAAGATCAAATCCGAACCACGCGCTACATACGCAACCATCGCCTCCGCAACCCAATCTGGAGTCCAAAACTGGCCCTTGTCTCTCAACTTTTCTCTATCTCCCCACTCCGTGGGTAGTTTCTGATGTATAACTGTTTTCATTTTAGTGAGTCTAATACTTTAATAGCTTCTCCTCTCAATTCAAGTTTTCCGCCGTGGAATTTTACATACGGCAAAATATGTCCATTTTTATCCTCGACACAATCAGATGCAAGCGTCGGCTCCTCTGTAGAATCACCAAGTGGATAAGCGTAGCGATAGTAAGTTTTGTAGATCGCCTTTTTTGTTGTAGCGCCACCCGGTGCTTGAAAGGTTTGGATCGTCGGTTGAATCAAGCCCTCGGCAATAAGTCGCTCAGCTTCGTCTAAAGAAATACCAAACGCTTGATCATAAAAGACATGCCAAACATGAATTTTGATCCCACTTTGTTCCTGCCATCTTTTTAAGGGATCGCGATCTTCTTCCTTGATAATAATCGTTGGAAGTATTGCTACTTTTTTTAATCCTAACTTACCGCCGAGTCGTTTCTGAGGCGTAAACTCGGTAGCATAATCAGGCATTTTCTTTGATTTCCATAAACTATTCTCTGCCTCTACCGCTACAGTAGCCTTATCGAGTAATGGTCTAAGTTTTTCTTCAACAATGAATGGTAGCTCTTGCACGCCCCCAACGCCTTCAACAATCTTATTTACCTCCTGCTCATCAGTTTTTTTGAAAACCAATATATCGGGACGTTTGATTTTTCCAAGCCCGACTGCTTCTAATCGCTCGAAGTAAAGCTCAAAAGCTCTAACATCGTCCGTTGGAGCTGTGCCACTTGGTCCATAGGGAATGGCAAAATATTTTCCACTCTCATTAACTGCCTCGATTAGACGACTTTCACTCCATACCCCTTGCGACCATCGCATCAAGAAATCGCTCCCGCGAAGCCGACGCGGATTCAGCAAGAAGTCCGCCCATGGTAGGAGCGGGAAATCTCTTAGTTCAAGAGCGATGTTTTCTTTTGAGACGCTCAGAATCTCCTCGAATGGGTGCATGGGGTGATAGTACCATCTCAGTCACCTTTTTAGGATGTTCTCATATCCCCATTGCAGTGTCCGAGCATCGTTCAATCCTGCCGAGACTCGACCTGTTTACTCGTAGTATTTGCTTACTTTTTCACTGCTGTTTGCGCGATATATGCCTCGCTCAGTGTCCTCGTCGGTCTTGTAGGATATCTTGCGGATGATGCCGATCTTTCGCAACTCCTCTCGGATTCTTTTTACGTCCTCGCGGTCCTTCCAGTCGTAG
>Ga0209542_10011889_pt1 | contig 15354 bp, 14 predicted proteins | sample RifCSPhighO2_01_FD_184028 | JGI IMG/M metagenome (GOLD analysis project Ga0209542, IMG submission 184028) | Soil microbial communities from Rifle, Colorado - Rifle CSP2_plank highO2_0.1 (SPAdes) (version 2) | ecosystem: Environmental > Terrestrial > Deep subsurface > Rock core/Sediment ... | reverse complement strand
AATATTCAATTCCGCACAGTGGGATCTGTGCCTGATAGGATGGGCATTTTTTTAGTAAATAAACCTATTAATGATCAACGCTTCGGCACTTCAAGACAGATTGGTGAACTTGTAAGACTGGGCGCAGTAAAAAAAGTGGAAGATCGTTGGTATTTGGACGAAACATACTTTCAAGATCATCCCGGTGCTGATGTAAGGAATATCATTTCAGTGCGTGAATATTGTGAGATTGTTAAAAGTGCAAATGCACAACAGAGGTCAGCTGCTGTTTCGCCAGATGCGAGCCAAGAGATTGCACAAGTGCCGTCGTCTTCCGGTGCGGAGGCAACAGACGCTTAACGGTGGTGTTTTCACTTCTCTCGTCTAGAGAAGGGGGTCAGGTAGAAGTTTTTCACAACGCCAAATACTTCCGCCCCGCTTTCGCGATCGCTTTTCCATCCAGCATCGATTTCAAATCATAAATCACAGCGCCGCTTTTTACGGCTCCCAGAAGCCCTTCTACGCCAAGAGCCAGGTATTCCTTATGCGGCACAAGAAGAACAATCGCATCGTACGATCCTTCTTCGACGGTTCCCGTCTTCCATCCATTCTTTTCCACAGTGGCACTTGGCATGTAGGGATCATGCGCGAGAACCGTATGGCCGTGCTTCTCCAATGCCGCGATCACGTCGCCGGATTTACTGTTACGGGTATCCGGAACGTCCTCTTTAAAGGTCAGCCCCAGCACGAGGATTTTTTTTCCTTTTCCGCCGATCGCTGCGTGGATCTGATCGGCCACTACCCCTGCCATTTTCTCATTTACGGTGCGGCCCGCTGTGATGATGTGCGTATCCATGCCGTATTCCTTCGCTTTCTCCACCAGGTAGTACGGATCCACGCCGATGCAGTGGCCGCCGACGAGTCCCGGTGTGAAGCGGAGGAAGTTCCACTTCGTGGATGCGGCATCCAGAACATCCTTGCTTGCGATACCGATCTTGCCACAGAGCATCGCAATCTCGTTGATATAAGCGATATTGAGATCGCGCTGGGCGTTCTCAATTGCCTTGGCCATCTCGGCCACTTTGATGCTTGGCGCCTGATGAATGCCCGCATCGACAACAGATCCGTAGAGCTCTGTGAGAGTCTTGAGCACTTCCGGCGTTTGTCCCGAGACTACTTTCACGATTGAGGAAAGGCGGTGCTTCTTATCACCCGGGTTGATGCGTTCGGGACTGTAGCCAAGGAAGAAGTCTTTCCCGCAGGTCATTCCCGATGCCTTCTCCAAAATCGGGCCGCAGATTTCTTCTGTCGTTCCCGGCCACACGGTCGATTCAAACACAATGATCGCGCCTTTCTTCATATTCTCTCCCACGGTCTTCGATCCCGCTTTCAGAATTGCGATGTCTGGTTTGTTCTTTGCATCGACGGGCGTGGGAAGTGCGATCACGACGATGTCCGCTTCGGCGATCACCGTGGGGTTTGCGCTGAGTTTCATCGTTACTTCGTTGAGGTCCTTGGCGCTGAGTTCCTTTGTCCGATCCTTTCCCGCCTGCAGTTCATCCACCCGGTTCATGTCGATGTCATAACCGATGGTCGGGTATCCCTTTTTCGCAAAACCGTGAGCTAGGGGGAGGCCCACATAACCCAAACCAACAATACACACGGCTGGTTTCATTGTTTTGATCGACATCAGAGAATTGAAAATGGAAAATGGAAAATTGAAAATTACCCTCTCCTTTATACCTTATTTTCAATTTTCAATTTTCAATTTTCAATCTTTACAGTCGATTTTCACCTTACTTACCGCTTTCCTCTATAGTTCCCTCCACCCATGCGACACTTTGTCTTTGGCCGCACCAGCTCTCCCCATATCCAATTCTTCCGCTATTTCTTCGTGGGAGGCTCTTCGGCTGTCGTGGATCTGGCGGTATTTACGGTGCTCGTTACGGCGCTTGATCTGCACTACGCCGTCGCGGCGTTTGTGGGATACATGATGGGACTCGCCTGGAACCATCTTCTGAGCGTCCTGTGGGTGTTTCAGGCCAGCAAACACTCCCGTTCCAAGGAGATCATGATCGTCGTCGGTATCGCGATCGGTGGGCTGCTTTGGACGTGGCTACTTCTGTACGTGATGATCGATCTGATGGGAATTCACGAAGTGGCGGCGAAGATGATTTCGCAGGTCATTGTTCTTGCTTGGAATTTTGGGATGCGGAAGGTGTATGTGTTTCATTAATTAGCAATGAGGAATTAGCAATTAGCAATTAAGATGTGCACCGCCAATTGCTAATTCCTAACTGCTAATTTCTAATTCTTATATGTCGCAGAAAATTGCCATCATCGCCGGCGCCGGCCCCGCAGGCCTTACTGCGGCCTATGAACTTCTGAAGCGAACAGATATTCATCCGATTGTTCTGGAATCCACGAATGCCATTGGTGGCATTGCGCAAACATTTAACTACAAAGGAAACCGCATCGATATCGGCGGTCACCGATTTTTTTCTAAAAGCGACCGTGTGATGAAATGGTGGTTCAATATTCTTCCGAAGCAGGGGAAGCCTGCGGCGGATGATATGGAGAAAAATCACGATGTGGACTTCGTGGCGGAAGCGATTGTGGATTTTCTCTGTCCCGAATGCGGCGTCAGTGGCAAGAAAGCAGCGCCGGATCCGGAGAAAGAGGATCAAGTGATGCTCCAACGTCCTCGCCTCAGTCGCATTTACTACCACAAGAATTTTTTCCCGTATCCCATCGGCATCACGCTTACCGTGGCGCGAAGGCTCGGTATCCTCAACACCGCTCTCATTGGGTTCAGCTACATCAAGGCGCAGATTGTTCCGGTGAAACAGGAAACCTATCTCGATGCTTTCTTCATCAATCGCTTCGGCCGCAGACTCTATGAAACCTTCTTTAAGGATTACACCGAAAAAGTCTGGGGCGTACCCTGCAATCAGATACGCGCGGACTGGGGCGCACAGCGCATCAAAGGGCTTTCCCTGAAACGTGCGGTGACGCATGCCATCAAAGATCTCCTCACGAGCGACTTTAAGAAAGCACAGCAAGAACGCGAGACCAGCCTCATTACGCGGTTCTTCTATCCCAAGTACGGCCCGGGACAAATGTGGGAGACGGTCACGGAGCAGATTCGTGCGTGTGGTGGGGAAGTGAGGATGAAGAGGAGGGTCGTTGGAGTGAAGTGGAAAGAGGAAAGTGGAAAGAGGAAAGTGACGTCTGTCACGATTGAAAGCGTCGACACGGGTGAAACCGAAGAAGTCCCCTGTGATTATTTTTTCTCGACGATGCCCATCCGTCATTTAGTCGGCATGATGCATCCGAAGCCGGATGATCGCGTCTGCGAGGTTGCTGAGGGATTGGTCTACCGTGATTTTTTGACGGTCGGATTGCTTCTGAAGAAATTGCATGTTCAGGAACAAGGGAGAAAGCCATCCACGTCCGTCCCCGATAACTGGATTTATGTGCAGGACGGCGGCGTGAACGTGGGGCGCATCCAGATTTTCAACAACTGGAGCCCGTATATGGTGGCGGATCGCAAGAATTCCACCTGGATCGGTCTGGAATATTTTGTAAACGAAGGCGACAAACTCTGGGTGATGCCGGATCAGGATCTCATCACACTCGGCATCGGAGAAATGGAGAAGATCGGCTTTGCCCGGAAGGAAGACATTCTCGATGCCTGCGTTCTTCGTATGCCCAAGGCCTATCCGGCCTACTTCGGCAGCTACGATCAGCTCGGCGTCATCCAGGATTTCACCTGCGGCATCGAAAATCTCTACCTCATTGGTCGCAACGGTATGCATCGCTACAACAACCAGGACCACAGCATGCTCACGGCGATGACCGCGGTGGATAACATTGCTGCGGGCCGTACGGACAATAGAAATATCTGGGATGTGAATGTGGAACCGACGTACCACGAGGAAAAGGAGCAGAGTGAAGCCGGGGAGGAGGAGAGGAAGAGGCGGGGGTGATGAACTCAGCCCCTTTTGAAGAATCCCTGCCGCAGATGCTTGGTCGGGGTTCCAGTAGTAGAAGTGGGCAGCCTCCTTCGTTTGTTATGTATAGAAGATAATCGTGTCTGCCTTCGAAGCGTAGCGCCAATTTGGTGTCGGAATGGCAAGGTAATGACAGCTGCAGGAAGCTCATTCAGCGGGAGAATCGAATCGACAGCTTCTCTCTGTACTGGATTTTCCATACAACGAGAGTGTTCCTTCTTGGGGTCTTCGGTCAATATGTTGTATTGGTCCAATTTTCTGGAAGCATGCAAATGGACTTATGTGTGTGTTTTATACCACTCCACCGACTTCTGCACCCCCTCCGCAAACGGCACTTTCGGGTCGTATCCAAACGCCTTCTTGGCCTTCGAAATATCGGCAACATACCGGATCACCTCTCCCGTTCGTGACTCTCCCAGTTCGATCTTCGATTGCGAACCCGTCAGCTCGATGATCATCTCCGCCAGCTTCAGAATGGTATTCCCTTCGCCGAAGGCCAGGTTGTAGGTGTCGTTTTTTACGGCGTCGAATTTCTCGAGAGCCTTGATCACGCCGTCGGCGGCATCGTCGATGTAGGTGAAGTCGAGGCACTTGGCTTTGCCGAAGATCTTCAGCGTCTCATTCTTCCGTGCCTGACGGATGAACAGCGGTACCACGCGGACGGAATCGTCGTAGGCGCCGTAGACGTTACTAAAACGGATGATCACATGATTAATCCCGTAGCAGCGCGTGTAGGCGTGAACGAGCGCTTCGCCGCCGACTTTGCTTGCGGTATAGGGACTCTCGCAATTTTCGATGCGTACAAGGTCTTCTGTGAGGTGATCCACCTGGATGTTGCCGTAGCCTTCTCTGGAACCTGCGAAGAAAAATTTCTTCGTTCCGTTTTTACGTGCGAGTTCCAGCGTATTGAAGAGCGTGATGAAGTTATCCAGCGCACGTGGAGGATCCTCCACCAGCTCATAGACACGGGCATTTGCTCCAAGGTGAATGATCGCATCGGCTTTCAGCTTCTCGCTTTGGGCCAGGAGCGCATCCCTGTCTCTGAGGTCGAGGATCGTGGTGATCTTTTGCACAGCCGGTTGCCATTTGTTCGGTACCCAGTCGACGCCGATTACGTCATAGCCTTTAGCCAGAAGCGCTTCGCAGAGGCGGGTGCCGATCGTTCCCGAGGAACCGGTGACGAGGATTCTCATAGGGCTAGAGTAGGCCTAGAGTACTAGAATACTAGAGTACTAGGAAAAGGTTGGACGACTATCCGGCGACACCCTAGTAGTCTAGTACTCTAGTATTCTCACCCTCAGATGCTCTCTCTTATTCTCCCCACCTACAACGAAGCCCTCAACCTCCCTGAACTTCTTCCGAAGATCCGGTCGGTGCTTTCGCAGGTTCCCCACGAGATCATCATCGTGGATGACGACTCGCCGGATCACACATGGAAGGTGGCGCAGGAACTCGCGGAGAAGCTTGGAGACGTCCACGTCATTCGCCGCATCGGAAGGCGGGGATTGTCGTCAGCCGTCATCGAAGGATTTCTTGCCGCAAAAGGCGACGTGCTCGCCGTGATGGACGCGGACGGGCAGCACGATACGGGTCTCCTCGCCAAACTCCATGACGCTGTCCGCAAACACGGCGGCATCGCGATTGGGTCGCGCTACATAGAAGGAGGCAGTGTGGGGGAGTGGGACGAGCGGCGGTACATGCTGAGCCGCATCGCGACCAAAATGGCGCTCTCCTTGTGTGCTGTGAAAGCCAAAGATCCCATGAGCGGGTTTTTCGCGCTTGATCGGAATGTGTTTGAAGAAGTCCTGCCGCGGCTGAATCCGAAAGGATTCAAGATCCTGCTTGATCTCCTCGTACACGTCCCCAAGTCCACATCGGTGACGGAATTACCATTCACGTTCGCTACACGTCGCCATGGCGAGAGTAAGCTTTCCAGACGTGTGCAGCTGGAGTTCCTGGAGTATCTCTACGACGTGAGCATCGGCAACTGGATTCCGCTGACCTTTGTGAAGTACTGCATCGTCGGAGGACTCGGTGTCGGCGTGCATCTCACGGCGTATCTTTTTTTCTCTGCATTCCTTGCGCATGGTTTGCCACTCTCATTGATGGGTTTTTCTCTTGCGCTTCTCGGAGCGATCGAAACGGCCATCATCTTCAATTTCTGGTTGAATAATGTGTGGACATTCGCCTATGCGAAGTTGCAGGGATTCGCGATTATCCCGGGATTTCTCACCTATAACTTCGCGTGTGCCTTCGGGGCTTTGGCCAATTATGCCGTCAGTACCTATTTGTATTCCCATGGTCTTGGCGAGATCGTGAGTGTGATCATTGGAGCGTGCGCCGGTATCATATGGAATTACACGATGAGTAGGATGTTCGCCTGGAAAAATGCATAATGCACACATGTTCTTGCAGAAACAGTTCTGGAATTCATTCTGGGGAATCTGCATCTTGATTGCCTTCATTTTTGCTGTGCACGCATGGAACCTGCGGCTGCTGTATACCGATCCCACTGTGCGCAATCAGGTGAAGACCAGTATGGAAGCGGTCGCGGAGCGAGAGGGGTGGCTGATTTCCGATATGCCGGTGCGAAAGGTGACGCGTGACTGGATCGTCATCCATTACCGCAGACACGTCCGTGGGCCGGATCCTAAGACCTGTTATTACATCGCGCTGGATACCCATGCAATTTCTCCCTGTTCGCTCTGATGCTTGCGCGCATCCTCACGATTGTCGGCTTGCAGGGATTCGCGGTGCTCACGGCGATGCTCCATCAGCATCTGGGCGTGCATACCGATGAAGCGAAGTATCTTCTGAATATCCCGTACCCGCACCCGCCGCTGATGCGGTGGATTATGGGACTCACGGACGGCTGGCAACATCAGGAGCTTTTCTGGCGTATCTTCTTCGCTTCCTGTCTTATCCAGTGCGTATGGCTCGTTGCCGATATGGCCCGTAATCGTACGCGCGAGGAACGGCTAACGCTGTGTGGCTTGTGGTTATTCACAGGGGCACTTCTTTTGCAGGCCGGCACCCTCATGATGGCCACGATCACAGCGGTGGAGGCACTCTTCCTTTGCTGGATGCTGGCGCGTCCCGAGCTTCTCCGGAAGTGGAGCATCCTCATCGCTGCGCTTTGGCTGGAAATGCTTTTTGTGGCGTATCAAGGCACCCTCTTTGCACCGCTTGTGTGGCTTGCGCTTCAGAAATCCAATCTGTCTTTTAGCAAACGACTCACAGTATTCGTCGTGCCGATCATTCTTCTCGCACTCTACACCCTTACCAATCCCTTGGCGGTTGCGTCGCTTGGACTTGTTGGTGGCATGGGGAGGGGGGCAGACGTATCGGAAATTCTTCTGCACACTTTTAAATTATGGCTTATTGGCGGCAGCGGTGTTCTGAGCATTCTGGGACTTCTTGGGATGATCAGACATCGGCATTGGGCATTGTTTGGCACCTTTTTGCTCGTGACGATCTACTGCGGTGTTTCCTACCGCGAATACTACGCGATCCTCTTCGCGCCGTTGTTTATTGCAGGCGCTGCCCTGCCTTCCCAAAAGATTGCCTCTCCCGCGTTCCACCTTGCATTACAAATGGTGATCGGAGTCCTGCTGTTCCTCTATATACCGTTTGCACCGCTTTCTACTGCCCGTGCCGTGCGCGCAGCTTTGGACGATGCCGGAATCGCGGGCCCTGTTCTTATTAACGGTTCCTTCGGGCATGAGTGGCAATATCTGATGCCGGGGCCGGTCCGAAAATACAACAGAGAAGAGGTCGATTCAGCCGTTGCTGTCATCTGTTCTCCGCCGGGTGTATGCGTGGAAGCAGACCATCGTCTGATGGACGAGAGTGGATTCAGAATGTACCCCGGATACGGTGATGAGGTGTGGATACGGAATCAGATTCCGTAGTACTCCCGATACCAATCGACAAACTTTTTCACTCCTTCTTCAATCCTTGTTTTTGGCTTGTAGCCAAGCATCTTCTGCGCTTTGGAAATGTCCGCTGATGTCGAAACAACGTCGCCGATCTGCATTGGGAGAAATTCTTTTTTGCCTTCTTTTCCGCATGCTTTCTCGACGGCGCTCACATAGTCCATCAACTCTTCCGTTTTTCCTCCGCCAAGGTTATAGATCTCATACGGATCATTGCGATCAATGGCGGCAATCACACCGGAGACGATGTCGTCGATGTAGGTGAAGTCGCGCTGCATTTTTCCATGGCCGAAGATCGGCAGGGTCTTTCCTTTCATCACTGCATCCGTGAACAGGAAGAGCGCCATGTCGGGGCGGCCCCACGGCCCGTAGACCGTGAAGAAGCGGAGTCCCGTGCTGCGAACGCCGTACACGGAATGGTAGACGTAGGCCTGCAGCTCGTTGGCCTTCTTCGTGAATCCGTAGATCGAGATCGGATGATCCACCGGGTGACTTTCCGAAAACGGCTGTTCCTTGTTGTCGCCGTAGACGGCGCTTGTGGAAGCGTAAATCAAGCCGCCGATCTTATGCGTTCTCGTCGCCTCGATGATTCTGTTAAACCCGACGACGTTGTCCTGTAAAAAGATATCCGGGTTATCGAGGGAGTGGCGGACGCCGGCTTGGGCAGCGAGGTGGCAGACGCGGGTGACGATTTGCGATTTGCGATTGATGATTTGCGATTTGTCGCTGCTGCTTGTGAGAGCATCGAATGCATTATCAAGAGTTTTTGGATCCGTGATGTCGCCGCGGACGAGGGTGAAGCCTTTCTCTTTCTCCAAAATCGCATTGCGGGCGACTTTGAGCGTGGGGTCGTAGTACTCGTTGAAGTTATCGATTCCGATTACCTCGTCTCCGCGCTTCAGAAGCGCCTGTGCGACGGAGAAGCCGATGAAGCCGGCCGATCCTGTAACGAGTATGCGCATGCGAAAACATCTTATCATTAATGACCAATGACCAAATTACAATGACCAAACAATAACCAGTACACCCTGATCCCCTGGTTTTGTTCATTGAGTATTTCTCCTGCCTGGTCATTGTAATTTGGTCATTGGTCACTTTATCGCACTCCTACTCCCCAGTAGGTCAGCCCCGCATCCCGCACTTCCGCAGGGTCATACACATTCCGACCGTCAAACAGTTCCTTTCCCCGCATGATTTCTTTTAATTTCCGCAGATCCACGCCACGGAAGGCATCCCATTCTGTGAGAAGGACGACGGCATCCGCTTCTTTTGCGGCATCTATCGGGGAAACGGCATACGTCACTTTCTTTTTGAGGATGGCTTTCGCTTTCTCCATCGCCACAGGATCGTGGACGGAAACCTTGTGGCCGGCGCGCGTGAGTAACGGAATCAGATCCAGGCTCGGCGCTTCGCGAAGATCATCCGTTTTCGGTTTGAACGAAAGCCCCCAGATGGCGACCGTGGCATTGGGCGGAAGCGTGCCGAGAATCTTTTTGAAGAAGCGCTGACGCTGGCGGTTGTTCATATCATGCGTCGCTTTTACAAGAGGGAGGGGGACACCGGTCTCTTTGCTGAGCGCGATCAGGGCCTTCACATCCTTCGGGAAACAGCTGCCGCCGTAGCCGATGCCGGCATGCAGGAAGCGCGGACCGATGCGGTCATCGAGCCCCATACCTGCAGCAACCTCTCGGACAGATCCTCCTGTTGTTTCGCAGAGTTCACTGATCATATTAATGAACGAGATCTTGTTCGCCAGGAACGCGTTGCTTGCGTACTTCACAATCTCCGCCGATTCGCGCGTCATGAAGAGGAGCGGTTTTCCGACTCGCGTGAGCGGCTGATAGATGTCCTCCATCACATGCTTCGATTTCTCATCACCATTGATTCCGACGACGATACGATCCGGCTGCATGGTGTCATGGACGGCATTTCCCTCGCGGAGGAATTCCGGATTGCTGATGACGGGAATCTTGTGGGGCACTTCGCGCTTGCGGAGCACTTCCGCGATCAGGTCCTCGCATTTCTTTCCGGTTCCCACCGGCACGGTGGACTTATTCACAAAGACGAGATCATTCTCCGCGTGCTCGGCCACCGACTGCGCCACAGTGAATACGGCGCGGAGGTCAGCCGAAAAGTCGGCATTCGGAGGAGTGGCGACCGCGGAGAAGATCACCTGTGCACCCGGCATCGCTTCCGAAAGCTCGGTCGTAAATGAAAGTCTGCCGCTTGCGAGGTTCCGGACGATCAATTCTTCGAGCTCCGGCTCGTAGATGGGGGATTTTCCGGACTTCAGAAGCTTCACTTTGGCTTCGTCGATATCCACGCCGATGACTTCATGGCCGAGCTCCGCAAAGCAGGCTGCGGAAACCAGGCCGACATATCCGGTACCGACGATTGCTATCTTCATACGTGAGAATACTAGAGTATTAGAATACTAGAGTACCAGGAAAAGGTCGCACGCTTTTTCATGTCGTCCTAGTATTCTAGTACTCTAGCCCTTACATCGTGCCCAAGCGCATCCTGATCACCGGCTCCATCGCCTACGACCTCCTCCTTTCGTATGAAGGTTCGTTTGCCGATGCGATCAAAGGGGGATCCATCGACCGGCTTTCCGTGAGCTTCTTCGCGCCGCATCTTAAGCGCCACCGCGGCGGCACGGGCTCCAACATTGCATGGAACCTGAGGCTTCTTGGCGGCAATCCGTTACTCGTGGGGACAGTTGGTACGGACGGAGGGGAATACTGCGCGCTCATGGAAGAGCGGGGTATTGATACGTCACACGTCGAACGGAGAAAAGACAGCATCACGGCGACGGCGATTATCGGGACAGATAACGGCGAGCGGCAGATTGCATTCTTTCATCCCGGCGCGGATTCACTGGGTACGTGGCCCGCCTACGCTTCTGAGGAAGCTTCGGTGGGCAGGCCAAATCTCAATGAGGAACGCGATGATATTGCATGGGCGATTGTCGGTGCGCGCAATCCTGTTCTCATGATGGAAGCTGCGCGATGGTGCGGTAAAGCGGGATTGGCTCTTCTCTTTGATCCCGCGCAGCAGATCATCGCGCTGAGTGCGGATGAATTACGATCGGCGATCGGAGCAAGCAGGGGAGTCATCTGCAATGAATACGAATGGAGTGTGCTTTCCGAGCGGACAGGAATGCAGGCAGAGGACATTCTGCAGACAGCGGAATTTCTGATTGTGACGCAGGGGGATAAGGGAGTCGAGCTCTACGAGAATGCAAAAAGCAAAAATAAAAAAGCAAAAATTCCCGCCTGCAGAGCTGATCAGGTGATCAACCCGACCGGAGCAGGGGATGCATTCCGTGCAGGACTATTATTCGGTTTAGAAAAGAAATGGGATCTTGCGGATTGCTGCAGACTCGGCGCTGCGATGGGATCATTTGTTGTGGAGATTGAGGGAACTCTGTTGGAAGGCCTTGATATAGATGTCGTCGGACAAAGAGTGCAGCAAACCTATGGCAAAACTCTTCCTCTCCTGTAACAATCCCCCCATGTCTTACGTCAAAGACCCTTCTCTTGCCGCGCAAGGAAAACTGAACCTCGAAATCGCCGAGAAGCGCATGGGCGCCCTCATGCTTTTGCGCGAACGTTTTGCCAAAGAGCAGCCCTTCAAGGGCCTCACGATCGGCATGGCATTGCATGTGACCAAGGAAACGGGAATTCTTGTCCGTACGCTCAGAGACGGCGGTGCCAAGGTCGCGATCACCGGATGTAATCCTTTGAGTACCCAGGATGACGTAGCTGCTGCGCTTGCCGAAGAAAAGGATGTTCTTGTTTGGGCGTATAAAGGAGAGAGCAAGGAGGACTACTACAAGTTCCTCACGGCTGTTATCGCAACCGAGCCCGATATCACGATCGACGACGGCTGCGACCTCGTCACGGAAATCCATACGAAGCACCCGCACCTGCTCCAGAAACTTCTGGGCGGCTGCGAGGAGACGACCACAGGCATTATTCGCCTGCACTCCATGGTCCGAGACGGCGCCCTCAAGATCCCGATGGTGGCGGTGAACGATAACAAGACCAAACACCTCTTTGATAACTACTACGGCACGGGCCAGTCCACATTCGATGGCATCCTCCGCTCTACCAATCTTCTTATCGCCGGAAAGACTGTCGTGGTTGTCGGCTACGGAAGCTGCGGCAAAGGAGTCGCGATGCGCGCCAAGGGGCTCGGAGCCAACGTGATCGTCACGGAAGTGGATCCCTTTGCGGCGCTTCAGGCTGCGATGGACGGCCACCGTGTCCTTCCGATGGCCGAAGCCGCGCCCGTTGGCGACCTCTTCATCACCGTAACAGGAAACCTCAATGTCATCCGTTACGAACACATCGAGAAAATGAAAGACGCTTCCGTGCTCGCGAACTCCGGCCACTTCGATTGTGAACTTGATCTCAAGGCTCTGGAAAAAATGGCACGTCGCAAGCGCCGAGTACGTCACTATCTCGATGAGTACATGCTCAAAGATGGCCGCATCATTTATGTAGCCGGAGAGGGGAGACTCGTGAACCTGGCCTCGGCTGAAGGTCACCCGAGCGAAGTGATGAGTATGAGTTTCCTGGGTCAGGCGCTGGCCTGTGAGTATCTGGTAAAGAACCGCGGAAATCTGAAACCCGAAGTCATCACGCTGCCCGAAGAAATCGATCAGCAGATTTCCGCGGCGCAGCTCGCGATCATGGGTGTAAAAATCGATAAGCTTACGGCGGAGCAAGAGGCGTATCTGAAGAGCTGGAAAGAGGGGACGTAGTATCTGTTTCTTTTTCGGACGACACACACCAAGAATGGCATTGTTTGGCCTTAAAACACCTCTACAGAGTGGTACCGCTGCGCCGGTACATACTCTTGACAGTCAAGAAAACTGGACTACTATCTTTTCAACGTGAACGTTCCCCATCTCCTCCTTCCGGTCTCCTTTATTCGCTGCATGAAGCAGACGGAAGGGATTGCGTAAGAGGTATACCGGAGAGCGAAGCATCCCTTCCCACCCAAAGAAGGTTCGTTTACGTAGAACTAGGACAAGATCCTTCACACCACCGAAGTACGTATACTGCTCTGTCTCTCTTGGAAAGAGACTCTGGCATTCGCTGGAGATTCGGCAGAGTAACAAGTTTTTAGGAGGGACATCAATGTCCAAGAACGTCTCAGGGGAACGGCTAGCGATGATTTACGGTACCCGAAAGGGTGCTAAGAAAACGAGCCCCTCCGCCAAACAGCGGAGGAGAAGAAAGGGGGCGAAGGCCTCCTAAATCTGGGCAACTATGCCCTCCTAATTATTCGGCCCGGTCTGCTGCAAAGCGGACCGGGCCTCGTCTCATTCTTGAGTCCGAGCAGTGTGCGCATTTCAATCTAAAACACAAATCAAAGTCATTATATCGATATTTGACATTATACAAAAAAAGTATACGATTTAACTCGTTCCGGTCTCCATTTCTTCCCCCTCCCAGCCATGACGAAATTCGAGGAAAAGTTTCCAGACGTGCTGGGGGTTGATCATACCGACGTAGCGCCCTCACCTCGTGATCTTCTCCAGGAGAAGGGTGTTTTGATAGATCCTAATATGCCAGCTGATAGCGTGTATTTTACACACGCTCTCGCCCTTACTCTCGATCATGAAAGGGCTATGGCAGAAGACAGTATGAAACCTACTCTTTTGCAAAATGCCCAAGAAGAAGATCCTGATTTTGATCACACGCGTCAGTCTCAGGCGTAACGCACGATCTTCCATCAGTATTCTCTCTCCATCGGAGTATCCTGTACTCCATGAGTCAGAACACTGAAGTCGCAGGCTTGTTTCGCCAGATCGCCGCGCTCCTCCAGGCGGGTGCAGGCATGAAAGATGAGAATGTTTCCTTTAAAATCCGCGCGTATGTGAATGCGGCAAAGATCATCGAAGAATTGCCACAGGATATTGGTGCATATGGTGGCGTGAAAGAATTGAAGCAGCTTCCCGGCATCGGTGACGCGACGGCAAAGAAGATCGTGGAGTATCTGGAAACAGGAAAGATGGAAGCTTTGGAGAAACTGCGCAATGCGAGCGGGGGAGTGAGCGCGGAGCTTTTGGGCGTGGAAAACCTTGGGCCCAAGCGTGCGATGCTCATCCAAAAAGAACTCGGCGTCACCACGGTTTCGGGGCTTATGAAAGCCGCAAAAGAGGGGAAGCTGCGTTCCCTTCCGCGGTTTTCCGCACTCATTGAAAAGAAGATCCTTGAAAGCGCCGGTCGCTCCAAAGAACGGTCGACGCGGTTTCCTCGCGAAGAGATTCAGGACGATGTGGAAGCGCTTCTTAAAAAAATCCGTGCGGTGGAAGGAGTAGAGCGGGCGGAAGCCGCAGGGTCGTATCGCCGTAAACAAGCCACGGTCGGAGACATCGATACGCTCGTCGTCACCAAATCACCGGCAGCGGTATCTGATGCCATCGCGAAGCTTCCGTTTGTTCGCAATGTAGTGGCGCACGGCGATAAGAAATTATCCTATGATCTTAAAAGTAGTATTCGCGTCGACACTCGATTCGTCGCCAAGAGCCAGTGGGGTTCTGCTTTGCTCTACTTCACAGGATCAAAAGAGCACAACATTGCGATGCGTATCGTGGCGATCAAAAAAGGATGGAAACTCAGCGAGTACGGATTATTTGATGCAAAAGGGAAGGTGATTGCTTCGAAAGAGGAAAAGGATATCTATCAAAAATTGGCCTTGCCCTACAAAGAGCCGTGGGAAAGAGGGTGAAATTCAAGAATTCGGAATGCGGAATTCGGAATTTTTGTCTAAAGTCCTCTCTACGGAGAGGTCGCATAGTGGCCTAGTGCGCACGCTTGGAAAGCGTGTAGACCTGAAAGGGTCTCGGGGGTTCGAATCCCCCCCTCTCCGCCATGTTCACATACAAGAACCGCGCCCGGGATGGGCGCTCTCGGGGGATTCCTTATCCTCTATTTCGCGTGCCCGCTGGCCCAGCAGACCATCTTCGCACAGAGCGAGATGTTGAGCCCAAAGGCGATGAGCGCGAGCGATGCGCCGCTGCCGCCGAAGGCGATGCCGCTACCCGTGAGATGCGTGTTCACCACTCCCATCATCGCCGCAAGGGAGGTGATGAGAAGCAGGAACGCCACAAGGCCAATAAGAACAGAGCAAGCGCTTCCAGAGCCGGTGGTTTTCTTCTTGATGAGTGCCATAGTGGAGATGAGCGTAGCGCGTATGCCTTGTATCTGCAATTGGCAGGAAAGAAAGGAGTGAGGAGCTAGGTGGAAGCGGAGGAAAAACTGCTATCCTGTGCGGGTATGAAGCTCTCCCTGGAATGGCTTTCGGAGTTCGTGACCTTCACGACCACCGATCCCGAAGAGATTGCACGGCGCCTGACAGCGCACGTGGGTGAAGTCGACGATGTCGAAATTCAAGGGAAGTATCTGAAGGAT
>Ga0209542_10011888_pt1 | contig 15354 bp, 14 predicted proteins | sample RifCSPhighO2_01_FD_184028 | JGI IMG/M metagenome (GOLD analysis project Ga0209542, IMG submission 184028) | Soil microbial communities from Rifle, Colorado - Rifle CSP2_plank highO2_0.1 (SPAdes) (version 2) | ecosystem: Environmental > Terrestrial > Deep subsurface > Rock core/Sediment ... | reverse complement strand
CTCCGCGACCTGCCGCCCCAATGGCCGCTCATCGTCTCCTTTGGTCTCGCGGGAGGGGCGGTACACGGACTCGGAAATTTCATTCGCATCGAATCTTTGAAGTATATCGACAGCGTGCTTTTCTTCCCCCTCAACAAAATACTGGGGCCGCTCCTCGTCGTTATCGGAGGTGTCGCGATTTTCGGCGACGCACTCACTCCCATGCAATACATCGGCATCGGGTTGAGTTTGACGGTGCCGCTTGTTCTCGTCTCTTCGGTCGAACACCAACGGCAGAAGAATCTCTCCCTCGGACTCAAACTTCTCCTCGCATCGACGGTTCTTACCGCCGGCTCAATGCTCATTTCCAAGCAAGGGCTTCTCTATGGTTCTGCGGTGCTCCTCATGCTGTGCGCTTCGCAGATCGCAGGCACTGTCGCTTCCGCCGGCATACTCCTCAAACAGCACGGCGCAGGATTTTCAATGCTCACACACGCGAGCAGAAAGGATGTGTATCTGGGGCTCCTGTCGGCCCTCTTCGGATTCTTTTCTGCGTATGCTCTTTTTGAAGCCCTCAACACGGGACTCGTGAGCCTGGTGTACGTCATCCAAGCCCACTACATCCTTATCCCCATCGTCCTTTCCGTCTGGTGGTATCGAGATCATATCAACATGCGAAAGTTCGCCGCGGTCGTGATATCGTTCCTTGCGATCGCGCTTTTGGCAGTATGAATCCCGTTAGAAGTCAGAGTTGGTATGTTTACGTGCTATCAAGCAAGAAGGACGGAAGCTGGTACATTGGCTCAACAAAGAACGTGCAAAAAAGAATTTTATCGCACAATTCGGGGAGAAACCGTTCTACCAAATATGGCATTCCTTGGGGAATCATATACTGTGAGATAAGTCTGAACCGAGATGATGCACGTGCTCGTGAAAAGTATCTCAAATCAGGCCAAGGTCGCAGGTATTTAAAAAACAGGCTAAAATTCTTTTTGCAGAATGACTTCTAACGGGATGAAATACTTCGACGCACATACCCACGTGAATTTTGTCGCATACGATGCTGATCGCGAGGCGACGATTTTGCGTGCAAAAGAAGCGGGTGTGGCGATGAATGTGGTCGGGACGCAGTTCGATACCTCAAAGGCGGCGGTCGCGCTTGCAGAGAAGTACGACAACGTATTTGCGACTATCGGATTGCATCCCATACACACCTCGAAGTCGTATCACGATGAAAAAGAGCTCGGTGAAGGCGGAAAAGCGTTTACGTCACGCGGCGAGCAGTTTGATATGTCAGCGTATGAGGATCTTGGAAAATCGCCACGGGTAATCGCGGTGGGCGAATGCGGGCTGGATTACTTCCGATTAGAAGAAAAGACAAAAGAGGTACAGAAAGAAGCGTTCATCCAGCAAATCGAGCTTGCCAACAGACTCGGCAAGCCCTTGATGTTGCACATACGCAATGCATATGATGATGCGCTGGAGGTCTTGAGAGCACATGCAAAAGTGAAAGGCGACGTACACTTTTTTGCAGGGGATTGGGCGACTGCCAAGAAATTTCTCGATTTTGGATTCACGCTTTCATTCACCGGCGTCATCACCTTCACACACGATTACGACGAAGTCATCAAAAATGCGCCACTCGACATGCTCCTCTCCGAGACCGACGCCCCGTATGTGACGCCCGCACCGCATCGGGGAAAGCGCAACGAATCGGCCTACATCCCGCTCATCGTAAAGCGAATAGCGGAAGTTAAAGGCGAAAACTACCAACTCACGACCACCCAATTAATGGAGAATGCTCGAAGAGTATTCGCACTTGACTAGGGAATAAATCTGAGTATTGTGCCTGCTGGCAGAGGAGGATCGGTGAAAGCCTTCCTTATATTCCGTAACGCGTAAAAACTTTCCACAGCATGCCGGCAACGGTATATGTGGACGTACCTTTCTTAGGTTTAGGTAATTAAACAATTCCAACTTGAGCCGCATGCTGTCATGCGGCTCTTTGACATGCACCCACTGGTCGGAGGTAAACATGAAAGCACGTGAGAAGACACTGGTGCTCGCCGACCTGCATCTGGGTACGACGAACACGCACGATATAGATACCTTGGTCCCATGGATCAAGGTCTTGCTCACACAAAGTCTGCCGACGAGGCTCGTTCTCGCCGGCGACATCTTCGAAACCATTCTTCCAATGGAGCACGGGCAGCCGATTAATAACGTAGGCGTTACGACGGTCGTGCGCGCCATCGTTGCCACTTGGCAAGAGCTGTTCTCCTCTTGGAACGAGAGTAGTGTTCAGGAGGTCACTTTTCTCTCGGGCGAGCACGACGCCGAGATCGCGACCAAGGATGTACGAGACGTCCTTAGGCGTAGTCTACCGAGCAAAAGGGTCACGACTGAAGAACGCTGGTACGACGAGGGCAGTGACTCTCTGATCGTGCATGGGCATCAGTTCGACTACAACCGGATATTCTGGAGCGGAAGCGAAAGAGTCTCTTGTGTAGACGGGCTTACCGTGGCAATCAACGCGCTCCTCTCACAGAGTCCTGGAATTGAGACCCGGGTTAGGGACGCGGCGGAAGCGGGGATATTCTCGTATTGGTACGCCTTCGGCGAGTTGCCAAGGTTCATCAATGCGGTGGAACGGATATTCTTCGCTAAGGCGTCTACATACGAGGCGGAGTGCGCTCGCATGCTGCTCGGAGGCGATTTAGACCGCTGGTTGGGCATGCAGTCCGATTTGTTGACGCGCGCATGCGGGCAAGTAGTAAAGTTGGCGGCACATCATCCGCCAACCTTGCTTCGGCTCTACGACGCGTTCTACCGGCTCCTCGACCTTCATGTGAAATGGAGAATGAAAAAAGTGCTCGCCGGACATTCGTACCAAGATGAACCGGAGACGCTGAAGATATCAGGCGGTGTGCGTAACCTTGTCTTCGGCCACTTCCACGAACCAAGGATGTGGCACGATAGGGGACGCTCCGGCTACGGTATCTCATGCCCGCGACTTTCGGTCGCTGGCATCGAGAACGAGTGCCTGAGGACATTCCGAGACCTGAGCTATGTTCTATTGGACGGTCCGGATGTCTCACTCCATCACAAGCGGATTCTCCGCCTGACTCCACTTGAGCAATTCAAGTAGAAAAGGAAATGCGCGGTCGCCTTCCGAGGCGGCCGCGATTCTTTTATCAGACAGACCTTTTCATGAGTAGTCGTTTGATTTGTTGCGGGGCTTAAACGCGTGTGATAGAGTGCCCCGACACCTGCCCGGTTAGTAGAATTTCGGCTTGCGCCAAAGGCGCGGCTAAGCTCTGTGTCGGGTATAAGTGACCAAAGTCGATTCAGCGAAAACAATTTACTTAAGAAGTCTTAGAATAGCCGAAATTACACTACCGGGTATGACAGCAGATGAGATGGTGATGGATACCAACGAGACCGAAGTGGCGGACGCTGTCGCGTTGCGTATTTATGAAATCGGCTACCACATCGTGCCTGACACAAAAGAAGAAGAGTTGGAAAAGGTTGTAGGTTCTATCCGGAGCGAGATCGAAAAGGCGGGCGGCTCGTTCATCGCCGAGGGCGCTCCATCTCTGACGAAGCTCGCGTACCCGATATCTTTTCGCGAAGGCGAAAAGACCGTTGAATACGACCGGGGATTCTTCGGTTGGATAAAATTCGAGGCTCCCATCATGGCGGCCCAGATAATCGAGGCTTTTCTCAAGCAGAATAAAAGTTTCTTCCGCCACATCGTCTTCCAGACGGTCCGCGAGGATACGCGTGCAAAGATGAAGGCCCCGCAGCTCCGCGAGGTGAAGCGCACCGACGTCATCAAGCAGGCACCCCGCCGTGTCGAGGAAGTATCAGCTCCGGTCTCCGAAGAGGAGCTTGAGAAAGCGCTGCAGGATATCACAACGGAATAAGGCGAAAGAAAAAAATCACGATATACTTTCAATATGTACATCAACAAAGTAATGCTCTTCGGCAACCTGACCCGCGATCCGGAGCTTCGGGCGCTACCAAGTGGCATGAACGTGGTTAATTTTTCCATCGCTACCAATCGCACGTACAAAGATCGCGACGGCAAAAAGCAGGAGCAGACGGATTTTCACAATGTCGTTGTCTTTGGTCGCCAAGCCGACACCGTCAACCAATACTTGAAGAAGGGAAGCTCGGCATACGTCGAGGGTCGTTTGCAAACGCGAAGTTGGGAAAAAGACGGTGAGAAGAAGTACCGCACTGAAGTCGTCGCCGACAGAGTACAGTTTGGGCCCAAGGGAAGTGGGGGAGGCACTCGCAGCGCAGCGCAGAGCGGCGATGACCAGACACCACCCGACGACATGGCCTCAGGCGGCGGAAGTGGCATCGATTACCCGAAAGACGATATTAATCCGGATGATATTCCGTTCTAGTAATTCCGCAAAATTATATGAGCAACAATATACTTACACAAAATGATATTCAGCACGTCGATTACAAAGATATCGATCTTTTGAAGCAATTCATCAATCCCCACGGTCGTATCATGGCCCGCGGCAAAAGCGGCCTCACTGCCAAGCAACAGCGCGCTGTCGAAGCCGCGATCAAGCGCGCACGCTTTATGGGGCTTCTGCCCTTTATCCAAAAGTAATTTTGGATTAGAGGCAGAAGCGGCCGGAGCGAGGGGCCCAAGCGCGACGGCGCTTGGGATCGCGAGGCGGGGCCTGCGTGCGGCCTGCAGAAGCGGGCCGACATGTGGGCTTCTCCCCTTCATTCAGAAATAAAGAATTCAAGCGCGGTATAATAACGCGCAATGACACTTCGTGTGCATGGTGCGCATAGGCGCGCGATACCCTTATCCGAGACGATCGAGGCGTGGATCCTAATCGCCGGTCTCGTTGGTGCGGTGTGGCTTCTCAAGAGCCACATCATCGCGAGTGTTGTCGCAGGCTTGGGGGAATACACCGAAATCGGAGCTTTTGTTTCCGGCCTGTTTTTTACTTCTATGCTCACGACAGTCCCTGCGATCGTCGCGCTCTCGGAATTTTCACACTACATGCCGATTTGGCATCTTGCGCTTTTGGGAGGGCTCGGGGCGCTTATGGGAGATCTCCTCATATTCCGTTTCGTGCGGAGCGGATTGGTCGAGCGCATCGTACGCGCAGCATGTTCTCCGAGAATGCAGCGGTTCGGGCGTGCGATTGCGGCGGGGCCGCTGTGGTGGATGCCACCGATCATAGGCGCTGTCGTAATCGCTTCGCCGTTGCCTGATGAGGTCGGCCTCCTTATGATGGGACTCTCGAACATTCGGCTCGTACAATTTGTCCCGCTCTCCCTTATCGCCAACACCGCGGGCATCTACCTAATAGCCATCGCGACGCAAACACTGGTGACTTAGATCCGCTCCACGTACTCACCGGTCTCTGTGTTGACGCGGATGGTGTCGCCCTCGTTGACGAACATCGGCACATCGAGGGGAGCGCCCGTTTCGAGCGTTACGACCTTGCTCCCACCTTGGGCCGTGTTGCCGCGGGTGTTTGGCGGGGCTTCTTTCACCTTGAGCTCCATCTTGATAGGCAGTTTTACGCGGAATAGTTTTTCATCGAACCACAGCGTATCGACGTCGGTGTTGCCTTTCAGGAATTTGCCGGAATCACCCATCATTTCCTCGGTGACCGAAAAACGCTTCGATTTGTCTTTGATGTCGTGGAAGAACCACTCGCCGTTGCGCTCATAGATAAATACGGCAGGCCTCGTCTCTATCTCAGCCTCCGAGAGCTTATCGTTTTGCTGGAAGGAGTGCTCGATCGAATTGCCTTTAATAAGGTGACGCATCTTTGTTTGGTTTACGGGACGTCGCTGCTGCTTTTGCATGATGTTGTTCCACGTGCAGACATACGGCTCGCCTTCGATAAGGACGGCGACTCCCGGTTTGATATCGTTATAACTCAACATTCCGAGCATTCTATTCAAAAATCCGCATTTGTCCAACGCTATGGTATGTTTGTGGTGATGGTAGAGAAAAAAACATCAGGCGACTGGTACATCGCATCAAAGTTTTTTCTTATAGCAGGGTTCACATTTCCAGTGCTCGCAACGGCCGCGTTTGCGCTCGCGCTTATAATATTCGGTGTCACCGAAGAGGACATTCTTGATACGAGCTATCAACTTGCGGCAGAATTTCTCCAAATCGTTTCAATATGGTTCGGCGTGAAATATGCCGCTCGGTATATTCGGAAAACGTACACACTACCCCGACCGCAACACGTTATTAAGTTAGCGACTGCCTATTTGGCCTTTGTTTTATCCGTCCTCACGACAGATGCTTTTCTGGGATTTTCTGGTCCCGCTGTATCGAATGAAATTCTTGCGCTCTACACTGTCGGTACAATTTTATCCTGTATAGTTTTTTACTACGAAAGTAGGAAATCGCTTGTTTAACAAACGTTATTCTTCGTCGCTACCAGAGGTTTTTGCAACAACCCCACCACCGGCGAGGCCTTTCTTAATATCTTTCAAAAGTTGGTTGAGAATAGGCTTGTTTTCGCGAAGGTAGGTGCGGGCGGCGTCGTAGCCACGGCCGAGTTTTGTCTCACCGATGGCATACGAGCCGCCGGAAGATTTTGAGATGAGGCCGAATTTCTCTCCGAGTGCCAAGGCTTCGCCCTCGCGCGAGATACCTTCGCCGTAGAGCATATCGAACTCGGTCTGACGGAACGGAGCCGCGACTTTGTTTTTCACGATTTTCACCCGATGTCTGCCGCCGACCGTCTCATCGCCCTTCTTTATCTGCGCAATGCGGCGGATGTCGATGCGCACCGACGTATAAAATTTGAGCGCCTTGCCGCCCGGTGTCGTCTCGGGATTGCCAAACATGACGCCGATTTGCATGCGGATCTGGTTGATGAAAATGATGACTGTCTTGGTCTTGCTAACGATCGCGGTGAGCTTCCGCAGCGCTTGCGACATGAGACGGGCTTGCTTCCCGACGTGTTGCGCTCCCATATCGCCCTCGATCTCGTCTTTGGGGGTGAGCGCGGCGACCGAGTCGATAACGATGACATCTATCTTGCCACTCCTTACAAGTGACTCGACTATTTCGAGCGCTTGCTCGCCCGTGTCGGGCTGCGATACAAGCAGGTCTTCGATCTTTACCCCAAGCTTTTTTGCATATTCCGGATCAAGCGCATGCTCTGCATCCACGACGGCACACACGCCGCCTTTTTTCTGTGCTTCCGCGATGACGTGAAGCGAGAGCGTGGTTTTTCCCGATGATTCGGGCCCGAATATCTCGATGATGCGTCCGCGGGGGAGGCCTCCGATACCGAGCGCCCAATCGACTCCGATGGAGCCGGTAGGTATCGCGTTGACGTCTACCTTAGGCGTCGCGCCCAGCATCATAATAGAGTCGTCGCCGAATTTTGTCTTTATCTGCGATATCGCGCGCTCGATGTCTGCATCCGAGCCCGTACCAGTCGTCTTTGCGGGAGCTTTTTCTTTTTTCTTGAATCCGGCCATAAAGTGAGGTAAGGACTAGGTGTCAAGTAATAAGTACTAAGTATACTGAAGCGTTATTAGTTGGCTACTGGCGTTGAGCTTGCTTGTCCCGAGCTTGTCGAGGAGGTCGAATCAGTGGCCGATGCCGCGGGAGCCGTCTCGGTTGTTGGCGCTTGCCCTGAGCCTGTCGAAGGGGTGTACACGATTTCTATCGTACGGCTCCGTGTACGGCCGTATTTGTCGCTCGCTTCGAGGACGACACGATTGTATCCCGGATTGAGGAGGTACGGCTCCTCGAACACACCGTCCTCGGTTACAGAAATAATGTTGCCGTTCATCGAGAGGGAGGCGATACGTTCAGCCCGTCCCTTGATCGTTACAAATGGATCGTACACCTGTGTGATCTCGGAGCTCACCATGATGGATGGCCCGAAGAGCAGCCCGCGGGCTTCATAGTAGGCGTAAGCCGCGACGATGAGAAAAAAGATGCCAAGGGCGATGTATGTGATTCGGCTATCTCGATATGGCAACATAATCAGCGTTCGAGCGGCTCTTCACCCTCTTCTGGTTCGCGCGCGAGTTCGTCTGCGTTGCCCTCGCCGATGATATCGCGCGGCTTTGCCCCATCGGATGGGCCGATGACGCCGCGTTCTTCCAAGATGTCCATGAGCCGCGCTGCACGTGCGTAGCCGACGCCGAGCTTGCGTTGCAGGTACGACGTCGACGCTTTGCCGGCTTCAATAACCGTACGCTTTGCCTCTGCATAGAGCTCATCATCCTCGCTCTCGTCTTCTATCGAAGAAGAGAATATCGGGTCCGGCCCTTGGCCCATGCGGGCGTCCGAGAAATCGATCTCACTGGGGAGCGGGCCGTCACTCGTCTTCAAGATATGCGCAACCACTTTTTTGACCTCATCCTCAGAGATGAAGGGTGCCTGGATGCGTCGCGGCTTCGACATCTCTCCCGAAAGGAAGAGCATATCGCCCGCGCCCAAGAGCTTTTCCGCCCCTCCGGTATCGAGGATAGTACGCGAATCGATCTGAGAGGCGACTTGCATGGCGACGCGCGCGGGGATGTTTGCCTTGATGAGGCCGGTGATTACTTTGACGCTCGGTCGCTGGGTCGAGAGGAGTAAATGGATCCCGACCGCGCGGCTCATTTGGGCCAAGCGCACGATGCCCGACTCAAGCTCGCGTGGATACGTGGACATGATATCCGCCAATTCGTCGATGATGAGGACGATGTACGGCATGGCCTCCGGCAGCGGCTTGTCGCTCTCTTTTTTTGCGGCCTTCTCGAGTGCCGGAGCGACGACGTTCGTGTGATATGAGGCGATATCGCGGACGGCCTCTGCCTCGAGGATGTTGTACCGTCGTTCCATTTCTTTGGCGAGCCATTTCAATGCAAGAATTGCCTTCTTGGCATCGGTGATGACCGGGGTGAGCAGGTGAGGAATGGAGTTATAGACGGTGAGTTCGACGCGTTTCGGATCAACCATGATAAAGCGCAATCGCTCCGGGCCGCATCGGTACAAGAGAGAGACGATGAAGTCGTGTATAGCAACTGATTTTCCGGCGCCGGTTGTCCCTGCCACGAGCAGGTGGGGCATGCGCGCGAGGTCGGCGAAATGAGGCGCTCCGGTTATGGAGCGCCCGAGCGCTATCAAAAGTGGTTTGTCGGATTGGACGTATGCGTCGTCTGATACAAGCGGGGCAAGTCCGAGCGTCGTGCGCGCGATGTTGGGGACCTCGATGCCGACGAGTGATTTGCCGGGGATGGGCGCCTCGATGCGTACGGGGGACGCCGCGAGCGCAAGTTCAAGGTTGCTCTGCAGCGCGATGATCTTGGAGAGACGCACCCCTTCGGCCGGTTTCATCGAATAGCGTGTCACCGTGGGGCCGATCGATGCCTCGTCCATTTCTACTTGTATGCCGAAATTTTGGAGCGTGCGTTTGATGATGTTCATGTTTGCCTTCACATCACCTACTTCGGGCTTACCTTTGTTTCTGGCGAGGATCGATATCGGTGGGGGCACATAGGCGCTGCCGGTCGCGGCAATGATAGGGAAGCCGTCGGTCGTCGCATCACCGCCGCGGAAGAATTTAGTTACGGGGTTGCCCGACTCTTTTTGCTTGCCTTCAGAGGGCTCATCCTCTACTTCAGGAGCGCCCTCTTGTGGGGGATCTTCGGGAAGTCCGATCACGGGTACATTGGATACATCGGGCCCCTCTTCATCCGCCGGTGTGCCACGAAAAAGATCGAGGATGTATTTCGCGAGAAGCCCGAGATGGATATCGAAGGCCACGATGAGTGATGCAATGATAAATGCCGCGAGAAAAATAACCGTCGCCGTCGTGTCCACCCCCGAGACGATAAGGTTCGATATGCTGATGCCGAGGATACCGCCCTGACCCGTGAAGGCGAGATTGATGAGTCCCAATCCGGCGAGTAGAAATACTGTCATTGCGGCGAGTTGCACCCACCCAAAATTACGCTCGAATGATCGGAAGATAAGGGTCGCAAGGAGCACGAGCGAGACGGGGAGCAGGATATATCCGATGCCCAAGGCCCACGAAAGCCATTCAAAGAGCGTGCCGCCGATTGCGCCGCCTCCGCCAAGCTGGGCGAGGATGAGAAATCCGGCAAGCGCAATGCAGAAGATGGCACACACTCCCCGTACCGCTTCGGTGCTGACATAACTGACGTCCGTCTCGAGGTCTTTATCCTGATCCTTTTCTTTTCTGCGTTTCTGCCGTGCTTTCATGGTGACATCATAGCACCTCACCCTGCAACCCTCGTGAGGGTTTTCGAAGGAACAGTTGGGCTCACTTGTCCGTAAATATCGTGTCCTAGACAGGCACAAGCACCACGGGCGATAGGAGCATTGCACAGCGCTCGCGTCCTTTATATACTCAACAGTGCCCGAGTGTACTTTACGCCTTTGGTACACACTACGGACATATAATGGACGATAAGAAAGACATACAGAAGCCAAATCCCCTGCTTCGGTTTTTCGATAAGCATTCTGCCCACACCAACCCTTTTGCGACGAACCAATCTGCTGACCGCGCATATCGTCGTGCGGAGCGCCTCGTAGCAGCTCTATATCTCGTGACTAATCACATTCCTTCAACGGAATCTATTAGGGTCTCTGTTCGCGCGGGCGCCCTCGCCATCCTTGAAAACGTCCTTGCTCTGCGAAATGAGATGAGGACAGATTCCGAGAGTGTACAGACGTGTCGGGCATCAATACGGCATCTCATGTCCCTCGTACGACTCCTTGCTGTTGGTGGTTTTCTCTCGATCCAAAACGCAAATATTATGATCGAAGGGTTGGATGAGCTCGGCAATTTTTTGAATACGTCCCAGAACTCTCCGTTGTCAGAGACGTTCGCTCTCTCTCCAGAAAACTTGCTGGATGTCCGTGAAGGACATATAAAGGACACGATAGCAGTAAAGGACATTAAGAAGATAAAGGACACGAGCATTGCCGACGGTCTGTCCGATACAGTATCGGACAGGAGAGGACCGAGCGTCCGGGAAGAGAATATCATCGCGGTTCTTCGCTCTGGCGGTGAGCTTGGCATTCGCGATATCGCCTCCAATCTACCCGAGTACAGCGAAAAGATGATCCAGCGCCATCTTGTTGATCTGATAGCAGCCGGTCGGGTCAAAAAGACCGGTCTCAAACGTTGGAGCCGCTACTCTATCGTAAGGTAGGGTTCATGGCTTATTTCCTCGCTTTGTTGGGTTAAATTCGCCGATAAGCATTCCGCAACGGATCCGGCCTCCAAGGCCCTGAAAGGTTTTGGAGATGTTGGCGTCTATACTGATTGACTCCCTCGGTGTACTAGGGTATTGTGGTCCGCGATAGCAAGTGACGGGAAAATCCCATCCACCGCACGGTGAGTGCCTTTTCTAGCTCACAAGTTATCCACAAATGGGGGAGTCGCGCATTCATGTGCTGCGGAGACCCTAGTATATAATTGTGCAACGACGTCCCTCCGGGATGTCGCGTGTGCGTATGAGGACAAGTGTTCTCTGCGCGGTTCGTTGACATTTGAATATTGAACAAAAAATTAATGGCTGTTTATACGGCCACGCTTCTCCAGTAGAAGCATTACTGCATTCCTGATTTGTCCGGTAAAGATTGCATGACTGAACCCCTCTTCATTCCTCGATGCTAACCTCGCTCATGAATCTGCCGATTGGCAGAGAGAGCGGGCTAGCAAAGTGCGTGGTCAAATCTGCCGTTCGGCAGAGCTGACCCAAATTATTAGTTGTCTTCAGTTATCAGTTAGTTTAGTTAGCAATTAAGTATTTAGCAGAAGGCACACAATACATACACGACTCCTCGTCGAAAGGGTGGAGTGTATGGTCTCCTGACCATCTTCGATGGTCAGTGGATGAAAAAGTCAAAATTAACTATGAGTAAAGTATTAGCAACAAAAAATGTTGCGGCAGTTCTCTTGGCTGTTGTCATGGTTTTCGGATTCGCATTTTCCTTTGCCACTCCGGCAAAAGCGGATGTGATCTCTGATCTCCAGGCACAGATCGCGGCACTGCTCGCACAAATCACAGCACTTCAGGGCGGCACGGGTTCCCAGCAGCTTGGCGGACTCGCTTGTCTCACCACCTTCACGCGCAACCTCACCGTAGGTAGCTCGGGAAGCGAAGTAATGGAAGTTCAAAAGCTCCTGAATAGCATCGATGGCACGCAAGTTGCCACGACCGGCGCAGGATCTCCGGGCAACGAGACGAGCTACTTCGGTGGCCTCACTCGCGCTGCGGTTTCGAAGTTCCAGCAAAAGTACGGCATCACACCGATCGCCGGTTACTGGGGTCCGATCTCACGTGCAAAGGCCAACAGCCTCTGCGCAGCACCTCCCGGACCTGGTCCGATCATCCCTCCGCCAATAACGGGTAACGGCCTTAGGGTCGCGCTCGCGGCGGACAACCCGACCTACGGCGCACTCGTCCAAGGTCAGGCGATCGCGGAATTGATGAAGCTCAACTTCTCGAACCCATCGTCTGCTCCGATCACGGTCACGAACCTTGCGTTCAAGCGCATCGGCGTGTCCTCGGATTCGACCTTGGCCAACGTCTACCTCTTCCAAGGCAACACGCGTCTCACTGATTCCGCAGGAGTCAGCAACACGCTGTTCAACTACAACGCTCCGAACGGCCTCTTCACGGTGCCGGCAGGTAGCATGGTCACGATCTCGGTACGCTCTGATATCGCAGCTTCGACGAACGGCCAACAGGTCGGCGTCCAGCTCTTGAACGTCAGCGCATCCGGTCTTCTTGACTCGTCTGTCGTCTTCCCGATCACGGGCTCCGCGCTCTTGATCTCTTCGGCGACTCTCGCGACGGTTGAATTGGGCGGAACGCCAACTCCGGCGGCAAACACCGGCGTGATTCCCGGAAACGATATCCTCCTCTGGCAGAGCACCTCTGCGACCATCGGTACGCGTGCGGTCAACCTGGAATCGTTCCAGCTCCGCAATCTCGGTTCTATCGGCCTTAACGACATCAGGAACCTCCGACTCTACGTAGACGGTGTCCAAGTCGGTAATGCTGTAGCAAACCTCGTGGCAGGCGAGACGTCTGTCGCATGGGATCTCTCTGCGGCTCCAAAACGCCTCGAAACGGGCGGCCGCATCATCAAAGTCATCGGCGACGTCGTCGGTGGCTCAAGCTTGACTTACCAGTTCTCACTTCGTCGCGCAGCAGACGCTCGCTTCGTTGATACCGAACTCAACCAGCCGATACTCGCAACCTCCGGTGGTTCTGGTGCGGCGTTCTCGGCTCGCACGACAGGTCTACAGACGATCGGCTCTGCGACAGTGTCGGTCACGAAGGCAAATGCTTCGCCTTCTTCGAACGCCACGCTCGGCGCTTCCAACGTCAAGTTTGCGACCTTCGAAGTCCGCGCCTCCGGCGAGGATGTGAAGATCGAGTCTCTCGATGTTCAGGCCAACACCTCGCTTGATCACGGTCTCGACAACGGTAAGGTATTCGTTGACGGCGTGCAGGTCGGTTCTACCAAGGACCTCACCGACGCTACCGACGTGAACTTCACGTTCGGCTCGAGCTTCATCGCGAAGGCGGGAGCGGTACACATTGTCGACATCTACGCAGATGCGAAGTCGTCAACAGGTGCTGCATTCACCACAGGTGAAACGGCGGCCATCACACTCGGTACTGGTTCTTCCAACGCCTTTGGTCAGGTCTCGCTCACTGCGGTGAACGTACCGGGCTCAGACACGACAGGCAACACCCTGACCGTTTCGTCCGCTACACTCACGGCGACGAAATTCTCGGGTTACGGCGACCAGACGATGATCGCCGGTACGGCGAATGCTCGCTTGGGTTCGTTTACGCTCTCGGCCGGCTCTACGGAAGGCACGAACGTAAACACCATCGTCGTTACTCTCTCAGCAGATGAAGCGGCGTCCATCACGGACCTCCGCCTCGTCGACACTGCGACGGGTGCCCAGATCGGTACGGCGAAGCCCGCACCGGCATCAGGGGACAATTCGTTCTCCGTCAACTTCGATGTCGCGGTCTCTGCGACCAAGACGATCGACCTCGTCGGTAACATCAAGTCCGGCTCCAACGCTGGCTCGTGGACTGCGGTGATCGACACAAGCTCGGGCGGCACAGGCCTCTCGACGGGCAACTCCGTTACTATCGGCAGCAACCTGACACTCCAGACCATCACGGTCGGTACGGGTACGCTCACCCAAGCTGCAGGAACATCACCTGACGATGCAAACGTGGTTGCAGGTAGCAACGACGTAAAAGTCGGTTCCTTCAACTTCACCGCAAGCAACTCGGCCTTCACGGTCCAGGAGCTCGCTGTCAAGATCCCGGCCAACGCCGCGACCTCGGTCTCGTCTGTCACTCTCAAGTGGGCGGCGAATCCGACAGGCGTCTCGCAAGCCCTCGCACTCTCTTCGGGCGTGCAGACGCACGCGACGGCGACCTTCACGGGTCTCACCTTCGCTATCCCATTGAACGAGTCGAAGACGATCGACGTCTACGTCAACATTCCGACGACTGCGAACGGCGCGACTTCCGGCTCGGCGATCTCTGCATTGCTCGCATGGAACACCGGCTTCAAGGTCGTCGACAGCTCAGGTACGGCATCGACAACCATGGGAAGCTTTGCTGACCTCAACTCGGCAGGCTCTGGCAAGGGTACGATGTACGTACGCAAGTCCAAGCCGACCCTAGCAGCAGTAGCCCTCGACACGACGAACCTCACCGAAGGATCTGATCAGGTCCTCGCGCGCTTCTCGGTCACGGCTGACTCTGCAGGCAAGATCGACTGGGGTTCTGTTGTCTTCACTGTCAACAAGACTGGCCCCATCTCTATCGGTGCAACGACCACCCTCAAGATATGGAGCGGCTCGAACTCGATTGCGGGTACGTTCGCGACGACGACAGGCTCACTCCTCGGAGGCCTCGATGCTTGTGACAACTTCACAAGCTGCTTGCTCCACTTCCGTCCGACATCCGTCGAGACGATCGAAGCAGGCTCCTCGAAGACATACGAGCTTCGTGGAACTGTCGGTGGTACTGCAACTGGTGCGAACAACATCAGCGTAAGCATCGCCAATCCGCAGACAAGCGCGTCTTCGACTGTTGCTTTCGCGTCTGCCGCTGGTACGCAGGGTGAAAGCACCGCAGCATCCTTCGCATGGTCTGACTGGTCCGATCTTTCTGACCACTCTTCGAATGCGTTGACTGCGACAGACTGGACAGGTGACTACCTCGTGAAGACTCTTCCTCTCACGGTTGGTAACCGCTCGGTCAACTTCTAAGCCTCACGGCTTCAGACTAGCGAAGCGACAATTCGTCTAGCCTCCGGTTGGGAACTAGGCCCAACAA
>Ga0209542_10011887_pt1 | contig 15354 bp, 18 predicted proteins | sample RifCSPhighO2_01_FD_184028 | JGI IMG/M metagenome (GOLD analysis project Ga0209542, IMG submission 184028) | Soil microbial communities from Rifle, Colorado - Rifle CSP2_plank highO2_0.1 (SPAdes) (version 2) | ecosystem: Environmental > Terrestrial > Deep subsurface > Rock core/Sediment ... | reverse complement strand
CAACAACGGCCGCAAATTCAGCATTATTGGAAAAGATTCTTTCTGGTAACTTGACAGAAGCGGATAAATTATGCAATAAATTAAATAACATTAAAATAGAAAAATCATATTATAAAGAAGGCATACTATTTGTTAAAATAAACAACGAAAATAACCAGAATATAGCCGGTTTCTCTTTTAATTTAATAGGGGAAAATATCGCAAAAGTTGAATCCAATGAAAAGCTAAATGCGTTTGAAACAAAAGAATATAATTTTAATAATGTCAATATAACAAAAGTTATCGCAACACCAATGGTTTCAATAGATGATAATTTATCATTATGCGAAAAACAGATAATATCCGAAGTTAAAAAATACTTTGATTTAAATGGAAATTTCAATGTCTCATCCAAATTCATTGCTTCAGGACAGGAAAAGAATATTACTTTATTGACAACATTCAATCAAAAAGAAAATTTATTAACAGCGGAAGCTAAAGTTCTAAAAGAAACAGGGGAATATGGCGAGCCTTTCAGTTTATTAGGTGAAATAATTGAGGATAAATTAACTCTTTCAGGAAAAGAGGTGATAATCCCTGCAGGTTCTATCTCAGGAGTTGACCAGGATGTCAAGGCGGATATATCTCTTTCAGGAATAATCATTAATGACAACCTTATAGAAGGAAAAAATCTTGGTGACGTAAAATTAAATGTTAAAGATGCTATCCCTGGCGTTACAATAACAGTTGACGGCTCATTTAAAGCAGACAGAATTTAGTTTCCGTCATGGCTTAAGTAATAAACTGCAATAGCGGATAATACTAATCCTAATAAAAATGATACCCATAAAACTGTAATTTCTTTTAAAGGTATATAGCTGTCCATTATATTCCACAAGCTCCTGAAAATTAAAACAGAAGCCAAAACCAATAGAGTCTCCCAAAATATATGCTTGAATCTTTTCATAAATTTAATAATTAAAGCTATTATTTAAACCTTTTCTAACAGGTATACATGCCTTTTCTTTCAAGCAAATAATCAAAAGAACCATCATAATTTCTGCAACCTGAATTTTTTACTTTAATAATTTTTTTTGTTTTTTTATTAATAAGTTTTTCTAATGTAATTTTTGGTGTTATTTCAAACTTTTTTCTTAGTTCATTATTAAAGTCCCCTGTCATTTTTATAGCCTCTTCTTCATTCCAAGCTTCAAATTCAAATTTTAAATTCTTAGGTTTCTCCTTATATACACTATTAATATTTAAAAATTCATTATATTCATACACTTTATAAGATACAATATATGTTGGCATAAATTATAATTTTAATATAGCTTTAAATAGATTATTATAATAGAGAATATACTATAATTTAGAATAAAATTCCTTGGCAATCTTTTCAGCTTTCTCTTTGCTTTTGCATCCCTTAATCAATAATTTTCCCGTTTTAAAGCAGCTGATATCGCAGTCTTTAACCTTGACTAATAATAAAACAGGGGTATCAGCTATAACCTCAAATTTTTTCTTTGCCAAATCAAAATTAAGCTTTTTATCAGAAACAACCTCAAAGGCTCCTTTTGTGCTGCATTTTTTTACTATGAACATTTTAACCCAGATACTTGTCATACAAGGCTTTAGCTTGTTCCTTGCTGTCGGTCTTAACCAAAACCCTTCCATCCTTGAATATGATTAAATTTTTAAAAAACAAAACATTTTCATTAAAATTAACCTTGTCTAGTTTTTCAAACCTTTTAACTAGCTCATTTAATTCTAAATTTCTTCCCTTAATCTGGTAAGTATTGCTCCCGCACATTTTAACAATATCCTGCTCTTTTTTTCCCAGATATTCATAAGTTCCATTGCATGAAGGGCAGTTATTTAATTTCTTAACATTTGTTTTGGTAATCTTGTTTTTCCATAAGTCATAATAAATCAGTTCTTTGTTATAAGCTTGTTTAGTCAGTATTTTTATGGCTTCAGTAACCTGTATGCCTGCAATAACATGGGGTATAGTATTAATTATCCCTTCAGTGTCGCAAGTTCCTAATAATTTAGTTGGCTCTTTAAAAACGCACCTGAAGCACGGAGTTTTTTTATGGAAAATATTCAATGTCATTCCATGGCTTCCGATAACAGCACCGTAAATCCAGGGTATGTTTTCTTTCAGGCAAAAATCATTTATCAAAAATCTTGTTTCAAAATTATCTGTGCAGTCAATAACCAAGTCGGATTTTATTAAATTTATATTTTCACAATCCAAATCAACGCAATGCGCTTCTATCTTAACATTGGAATTTATCTTTTCTAATTTTTCTTTAGCAGCAAAAACCTTTAATTTATCCACATCAGCTTCGTTAAATAAAGCCTGTCTTTGAAGGTTGCTTAATTCAACAACATCCCTGTCAATTAAAATTAATTTTTTTACCCCTGACCTTGTTAGCAATTCAGAAACAACAGTCCCTAAAGCCCCTATTCCGACTACAGCAACAGATGATTTCTCCAATAATTTCTGTTTCTCTGCTCCAATCTTCTCAAATATAACCTGCCTTATATATCTCATGAATTCTCTTTAAAAGAATAAATATTTAAGCCTTTTTAAAAATCCTAGCCATAAAAACTATAGAAACAGCAAATATTAAAACACTCAAATACTGTGCCAAATCCAAGCCGTAAGCATGCAAGCCGTAATCCAAAGGCAAGTCCTTGTAAAATTCAGTTATAAACCTGAACACGGAAAACATAATCATAGACAGCCAGAATAAAAATCCTGAAGGCATACCCTTTAAAGTTCTAGCGTACAGCAAAGTTAAGAAAGTAACAAAATTAGTAAATGCCTGATACAGCTGAACAGGATGCCTTATCCCTTCATAATTATCAAATTTAACCCCCCAGGAAACATTTGTTATTTTCCCAACCAATTCCCCGTTAATGAAATTTCCTATTCTTACAAAAACAGTGCCTAAAGCTATAGGTATGGCTAAAATGTCAGCCATATCGTAAAATTTTATACTATTCTTTCTTGCAAACCATAATACTGCTAAAACAGCCCCTATCAAAGCTCCATGGCTTGCCAAGCCTCCGTGCCATATGTAAAAAATCATTTTAGGGTCTGAAAAATAATAATTAAAGTCATAAAATAAAACCTCAAATAATCTTGCGCCGACTATCATGGAAGCTATTAAAACTAATAAAAAATTCTCAACCTTGCTCTTACTAAGGTTAAATTTTTCCTTTATGAATTTCAATGAAATAAAATAGCCGAAAAGAAATGCCAAAGCCAATAATATTCCATAATATCTTATTTCCAAGCCGAAAATATTAAGCAAAACAGGGTTAACCATTATTTTATAAAAATAAGCTAGTATATAAAACTATAGAAAGATTTAAAAGAACATATAAACTATTAAAATTATGAATAAAAGAGGCCAGTTTTTCATATTTGTAGCTATAATAGTGGCATTATTGGTTTTTACTTTAATTACAAAATCAAATATAATAAGGGAGGAAGTTACTTTGCAAAATTTTGAGCAGCTTTCCCAGAATTATCTTACAGAATCCCCTAAGGTGATTAATTATGCTATTTATTCTGTTCAGTCACCGGAAACGGAATTATCTGATTTTTCTGACGATTTTAAAAAGTATGCTGAAAAAACAGACCCTAATATAGGCTTGGTTTATGTTTACAATGATCCAGGCAATAATAAAGTAGTGATTAAAAATTTATTAAAAGAAGAAACTATTACATTTAACATAGGTAGTAATTCAAATTTATTATTCTCTACTTCAGATACTACAACAGGCAATATTTGCACTGCAGGGACAGGGGTTTGTATTCAGGGTACAACAAATATATGTGACACAATAAATCCAGAGTATTGCATACTATCAGGTGAAAGCCTTTCAGGGCAACTAAAATTAAGTATAAGCGACATAAGTTACGATTTCACTTTGCCTGAAAACAATAAAGGATTTATAGTTATAGTAAAATCAAAGGAAGGAGACACTACAAAAGTAGATGTCAGCCAAAATATAATATGAAAAAAGCAATATCTCCATTAATAGCTTGGATATTATTGGTTGGGTTCACAATAGCAACAGCTGCATTCATAACTAATTTTATCATAGGGGAAACTGAAAGAACAGTGGAGACACTTTCATATATAGAAGAAGGAGGTTTTTGCGAAGGAGTTTCTCTTGACCTAATGGCATCTTGTAAGCAATCTTCTTCAATTACTTGTGCCGCTGGAAAAACACCAGAAAAATTAGAATTAACTTTAGTGAACAAAGGGTCTTTTACAATAAAGAAATTAGCTATAAATGTTTTAGATTATGATATCCTTGGGAATAATAAAATAAACCTTAATGGTAATAATGGTTTAAAGCCAGGAGAAGAAATAATTCCTAATTTTCCTTCCGTTTGCTTGAGCACATCAGGAAATGAAATAAAAATAATCCCAAGCATAAATGCAACACAGGATAAAAAAGAAAAGTTCTGCAACGAAAATGCTTTAGTTCTTAGGGATGATATTTTAGGTGCTATCTCTGATTGTTAGTAATTTTATGCAAAAATCTTAAAATTCATATCCGAAAGCTTTAAATTATAGGATATTTATTGATAATTATGGAAAAAAGAGGTATCAGCCCGTTAATAGCCACAGTTCTTTTAATAGGTTTTACAATTACTATTGCTGCTATTTTAATGATATGGGGTGGAAATCTGGTTAAAGAAAGAGCGGAAAAAATATCAGCTAGAACAGAAGCACAGACTTCCTGCACAGCAAAGGTTGAAATTGGCCTTAATTCTGCGAAATGCGATACTACAGAAGAAATAATAAAAATATCAGTTGAAAATAAAGGCTCTGATACAATTAATGCATTCAGGGCAAGAATAAATTATGATGGGGATTCGGAAACAACAACAACATACAATTTACTAAATCCAACATCGCAAACATCTTTAAAAGTAGAGTATGATACTTCAAAAGGAATGCCAAAATCCGTAATAATATTCCCGGTATTAAATAAACAAAGCTTGTCATACACATGTTCGGAAAAATCAAAAGAAATTGAAGTAGAAGATTGTTTATAATAAACAAAAAGAAAAAGGAGGTGAAAAAGTGAAAAACAAAAAAGCAATTAGTCCATTAATAGCTACAGTTCTGATTATAGGTTTTACTATAGTTTTAGCTGCTGTGGTAATACAATGGGGTAGCCAACTTGTAGAAAGGCTTAAAGGTCAAACAGATATAAACATTGAAAAAACTGACGCATGCCAAAAATTTACTGATTTATCTATTACTAAAATAGTAGCAACAGCTCCATCAGCAACAGTCACAATAGATAACAAAAATGATAAAGTAATGGAAGGGTTTGTGTTAAGAGCTTATTTAGATGATGGTTCTGTAACTCCAGCAACTATAACTACTCAGGTACCTGCTTTTGGTAGTGGTTCAGGAACGGTTCCTTTCACAGGAACATTAACTCAAGTAGGGGTTGTACCTCAAGTAAAATTAAGTGATGACAAAATATATCAGTGTGGTGACCAAGAAGTAAAGAAGGAATATATTCCTTAAATTTTTTCTTTTTTTTATTAATTTTTTTAGTGCAGGTTTTTGCCTGCAAAAAAGTGCAATGAAAAGCAAAAAAGCGGACATTTGGATTTCAGCAGCCCTGTATTTCGGGTTAGGCATAATAGTTATCACTATCATTCTCAGCGCAGGCTTGCCATTGATAAACAGGTTAAAAGATAAAAATACTGTTATAGAAACAAAAGATGTTATGTTCAAATTAGATACAGCAATAAGGGAAGTAATAAGAAACGGACCTGGAGAGCAGAGGTCTTTATCCTTGGAAATAAAAAAAGGTGACTTGTCAATAAACAACAATGAAAATACATTAACTTGGTCTTATAAAACCTCGGCTTTATTGTCAGAGCCAGGGCTTACAATTTCAGAAGGCAACCTTAATATCACAACAGAAAATACAGGCGTAAAAGATGAATATTTAGTTACGCTATCTTTAAATTACGAAGGGCTTGCTGATTTAAAAAAATCCAGCACTCCTGATCCAACGGAAGATTTAATAAAGGTTTCAGGCCAAAACAGGATAATAATAAAAAATGTAGGCACAGTAAACAGTAAGATTGCAGTAACATTTAACAAACTATAAATCCTTATCCGAAAGGTTTATAATGCTATAATTGCTTAAATTCTTTAAAAGAGGTAAAATGCCGTTATTCAAAAAAAAGCAGGCTGAAATAGCATCAGAAACAGAATTAGAAGCTCCAAAACCAGAGGTAAAAGAAGAGCAATTCTTTAGGATTGATACATCAGTAGAAATACCTACATTGCCGGAATTTGATGACAGAACAAAAATTGATGTTACCTACCCGTTGATAGCCCCTTATTGCAATGCCCATATTGTATGGGATTCTGAAAATAATGAATTAGTTTATTTGATAGAAGAGCCGGAAATATCGGAAAGGGAAGGGAAAATTTTAGAAATCTTGGAAGAAGGCGTCAAGGAATTAATTAACCTGAGTTTTATCAGCGTCAAGGAAAAAAATATAGTCATACAGTATCTGGAAAAAAATATCAAGGTTTTATTAAATGAACTCTCAATAAGCATAAGCTCTGATTCTTTCTTAAAAATAATGTATTACATTTACAGGGATTTTGTAGGCTTGAATGAACTCGAGCCATTATTAAATGATTATTACATAGAAGATGTAGAATGCAACGGAGCCAATACTCCAATTTACGTTGTTCACAGAAAATACAGAAACATAAGGACAAATCTGATATACAAAGACATGGATAAACTAACTTCATTCGTGGAAAAGCTGGCTCAAAAATGCGGAAAATATATTTCTTATGCTTCTCCTTTGCTGGATGGATCTTTGCCTGACGGGACGAGAATTAATGCTACATATACACAGGAAATTTCATCCAGAGGCCCTACTTTTACAGCAAGGAGATTTACAGCAGAGCCATGGTCTCCTGTTCAGCTTATGCAGAAAGGAACAGCCTCAGCGGAAATGTTTGCTTATCTTTGGCTATTGACAGAATACGAAAGCAACATAATGATTATTGGCGGTACAGGTACAGGTAAGACCTCTTTCCTTAATGGGGTGGCATTCTTTATACCTTCACAGGCAAGGGTTGTAAGCATTGAGGACAGTGTAACAGGAGACTCAAAAATAATCATAAAAGAAAAAAATAAAATAAAAAATATCACTATTAAAGAATTTGTAGATAAAAAAATAGATGCCAAGGTAATGACTTTAGATAACAATGGAAAAATAATTTTTGTCAAGCCATCAAATTACATCAAGCACATGGTCAAAAAAGATATATATGAAATCAGAACATCTACAGGAAGAAAAATAAAAGTTACTCAAGACCATTCATTATTTTCATTAGGGGATGAGGGCATTATCGAGGTTAAGCCTACAATATTAAAGGAAAACAATTCTTTTATTGCTGTTCCAAGAAGTTTGCCAATTATAGGTCAAAAAATAGATTATATTAATTTAATAGGACATTTAAAATGTTTTAAAGATGATTTCTTGCAAGGTGCGCCTATAAATAAACTATTTAAGAAATATAATTATCATGAACTCAAGGTTGCTAAAAGCAGATACCAATGGTGGAAGAAGCATAATTTAATAAAAATTAATGAATTTTTAAAATTAGACATAAAATTTAATGATAATGAACTAAATAATTTAAGAATAAAAAGCAAGAACACTTCATCCATACCGGTTATATTTAAGATAAGCAAAGAATTCTTGGAATTTTGTGGATTATGGTTGGGGGATGGAAGTTACGATAATTATAATAAAAATACGGTTATAATTTCTAATGTAGATAAAGAATGCAGGAATATTTTTAAAAAAATAGCCAAATATAATGGTTCAGGATATTCTATAATGAATGATGGAGGGGTTTCTTTGAGGTTGCATAGCACAGTATTCTATAAATTTATGAAAAAAGTATTGGGATTTGATGGTTATTCAAATACAAAAATAATCCCTGAATTTATTTTCGGGTTGTCTAATGAACAGATAAAGCATTTCATCAGAGGATACTTTAGCGCAGACGGTTGTGTTAAAAAATATGAAGTTTCCTGTGCATCACAGAGTTATCCTCTTTTGGAAGATCTGCAAACAATGTTATTAAGGTTCGGGATAATTTCAAGGCTGAATGATTTTGAAAGATCTGATAAATGCATTAATATGTCTATATCTAGTTTTGAAAATATTGCCAAATTTAAAGAAATAGGTTTTTTGCAAAAAAGGAAAAATAAAAAATTAAATTTACTAAATAAAAAATCAACACATGCTAATCTAGATATTATACCATTAACTATATCCAAAATAAATAAACTAAATAAATTGGTTAATAATGCTCTGTCTTGGCCTTATATAAAAGGTATGCAGAATATAGGCAGGGCATATCTGCAAAAAATTGCTCCAATTGGGTCGGAGTTTAATGATATATCGCATAATGACATATTATGGGATAAAGTTAAAAAAATTAAAAAGATAAAGGCAAAAGAAATAGAAGTATTTGATTTAAGCATACCTGAATATGAAAAATTTTTATGCAATAATATATTTGTTCATAACACTAGGGAAATTAATCTTGAACACGAAAATTGGCTTCCAAGTGTTACAAGGGCTGGTGTAGGTTTAGTAACAGCAGCAGGAACAAAAGCAGGCGAAGTTACATTATTTGATTTATTAAAAGAATCTTTCAGGCAACGTCCTGATTATGTTATAGTAGGTGAAGTAAGAGGTGTTGAAGCTTACGTTCTATTCCAAGGAATGGCTTCGATAAGGGGAAATGAAGAAATATTTATCCTTAAAGATAAAAAACCTTTAAAAATTAAAATTTCTGAATTGGATAGCATAAAAAATTGTCATGCTATAACTTATGATTTAAATAAAAATGAAGCGAAATTGCTTCCTATAAATTCAGTAATAAAACATCCAAAAAGAGAAATCTTATATAAAATAACCACAAAAACAGGCAGGGAAATAACTATGACCCCAGACCATTCATTATTTAATTATAAGGAAGGAATTAAAGTTTCTCAAGCAAAAGATCTTAAAATAGGTGATAACATAATCATACCGGCAAGAATTCCTTGCGGTTATTCGGATTTAGAGTGGATTAATTTAATAGAATATTTGCCGGAAGCAAGAGTCTATGCGCCTTTATTAATAAAAGAAGCCGTATCAAAGATGAGTTATGAAGCAGCCAATATTTGTTGTAATGTAAGGTCCATTTCAGATTACTATTCTAATTTTAAAAGATCAAAACCTTCTTCATTAAAAGTAGATAAATTCATTAATCTTATGAAAGAGGCTGAAATAGAATATAATCCTAAAGAGGTACTAGTCAAATTTGACAAAAAAAGCGAAAGTCTCCCTGCTTTATCTAAATTAAATGATGAATTTTTAAGGTTATTGGGGTATTATCTCTCAGAAGGAAGTTTGGATATAGCTTACAAATCAAATAGAATAACCCTGTACAACAAAAATAAAGAAATATTGCAGGATATGGAATATTGTATAAAAACTGTCACAGGAAAAGAGCCAGATGAAAGGTTTATAGATCGCGGCTTTGGAACTTGCACAGAATTATCTTTTAACCACAAAGTCATTTATGAATTTTTAAATAAATATTGCGGTAAAAAATATAATAAACATATCCCTGATTTTGTATTTGGCCTTAGAAAAGAAAGAATAGGGCAGTTTTTATCCAGTATATACGCAGGTGATGGATATTTAGGAAAAAATGTATTTGGTTATTACACAATTTCAAAACAGCTTGCAAATGATATGTCTATTTTATTGTTGGCATTCGGGATAATTGCTAGAATAAATAAAAGAAACAGGATAGGAAGAAAAACAACAGATTATGAAGTTTTATTCAATTCAGGTTACAAGAAAAATGAATTCCAGAAATATGTCAAGCCAGTAAGCAAAACTATTAATAAAGTCTTTGTAATAAAAGAAGATAAAAATTTGATAGGGGATTTATATATTGATAAGATTAAAGCCATAGAATTAGTAAAATTAGAAAAACAAGAAAATGTATATGATATTTCTATCCCTGGCACGCATAATTTTATTGGCGGTTTTGGTGGCATATTATTGCACAATTCAGGCCACCCTTCGATGGGTACTATGCACGCTGACTCAGTTCCGACAATGGTTAAAAGATTGGAGACAGCCCCGATTAATTTATCTCCTGCATTGGTTGAAACAATGGATGCAGTATGCGTTATGGTCCAGACTAAAGTTAAAGGCAAGGAAGCAAGAAAGGTTTCCCAGATAGCGGAGATAGTTGAAGTCAGTGAAGGAGGAAAGGTAAGAATAAACACGCCATTGGTTTGGGACCCAAGAACAGACAAATTCATGTTTAAAACAGAAAGCTTCGTTTTCAACAAAATTTCATTGAAATTCGGCATCTCTAAAGAAAAGATATACAACGAGTTCAAATTAAGAAGCATGGTTCTGTCAAGATTATTGCAGAACAATATTGTTGGCTTTAAAGATGTGCAGAAAATAATTTATGAATATTATAAAAGCCCTTCTCAAGTATTAAAGAGGTTTAAGATAATATGACTTTGGGAATGTTGAAGCAAAACATAAAAACATTAAATGAAGCCGCTTTAAATTACCAAAATTTATTGAATAAGAAGGATGTTGTTGGCGGAAAGGCAGAATTAAAAAAATTAAAAGAAGAGCTTGAATATTTCAAGAACTATATTACAATACTATCCGCATCTATACAAAAATTAATCAAAGAAGAAAAAGATGGCCTCGGACATAGCTGAAAAGACGCAATTAATGCTTGACATTATTGACAAGATTAAAGACTATAAGGTTAGCATGGAGAATGCAAAAAAACTTTCTTCATTCCAAAGAGAAAAAAAAGCAAAGGAAATAAACAGCCAATTATTGTTATTATTGAACGAGCTTGAAAAGCATAATTCTGATGTTTACAATGCAGTGTCATTGGAATCTTTCTTAGTCAGCGAGGGGGTGGCAGAAGCAAAGCCAACACCTGTAAAAGTTCAGGAAGTTGCTTTGCCGGAAAAAGAAGCATTAAAATATCTAAAATTAACAAAAAAAGATCTTGCAAAACTGAAGGATGAATTGAATATAACTGGTGATGAAATAAAAGAATTTATTAAAAAGAACAAGAAGAAAAAGCCTACAGAAATAAAGCCCATCTATTCAATATACAAGCCAAGCCAATTGGGGAAGATAGCAAACACATTCTTTGAAGGCCTAACTTTTTCTCTAACAAAAAAATATCCTGAATTATTCAAGTCATTGACAAATGATATCAAAAAAGTTAATATAAACATGCTTACAAAAACATACATAAGCATAATGTTTTTATTCACAGCAATTTCTCTGCCGTTCTTTTTGATATTGTGTTTCTTGGTATTTGGCGGGTTCAAGTCTGTTTTATATGCTTTAGTGGGGGTTGTATTAACATTTGTTTTATTTTATAATTATCCTTCAAGCTTGGTAAATAGCAGAAAGAAAAAAATAAAGAATGATATTCCATTTGCAATAGTCCATATGGCTGCAGTTGCAGGCTCCGGAGCAAAGCCGATAGATATTTTTAACCTCCTAAACCAGTCAGGTGAATACCGTGAATTAGGCAAGGAAATAAACAGGATATTGAATTATGTAAATCTTTTTGGATATGACCTGTCAACAGCTTTAAAAGCAGTGGCGCAGACAACGCCTTCACCAGAATTTAAGGAATTATTAAATGGAATGGTTTCAACAATAGAGACAGGCGGGGACTTGGATGAATATCTAAAAGGGAAAGCTATTGGTGCATTAAACACCTACAGGCTGGAAAGAAAAAGATATGTGGAAGCCTTGGCAACATATTCAGACATTTACACAACAATTTTGGTTGCAGCGCCGTTATTGTTTGTAGTTGTATTGGCGATAATAAATGCAATTGGCGGAAAGATAAGCGGTTTCGAGATAGCAGATATAGCTGTATACGGCACTTATGGCTTGATACCATTACTAAATATTGGTTACATGATATTTTTAAGCATATCGCAGCCGGAGATATAAAAAATGGAAATAAAAATTAAATTTAGGCATATCGCGGGAATTGTCGTAGGATTTTTAATATTGGTGATAAACCTGTTTTATTTTTTTACAGCAGGAGACAGCAGATGGTTCAGGCCTTTGATTGTTGTTGCTTTTGTTGTTGCAGGCATTAATTTCTTGCTGGATTTCCTTAATGAAAATAAAAGGCAGAAAGAATTGGAATTGAATTTCTTGGAATTTGTAAGGGCATTGGTTGAAACAGTTCGTTCAGGTGTTACAATTCCGTCGGCAGTTATGCAGATATCGGATGCAAATTACGGCTCATTAACGCCTTATATTAAAAAATTAGCCAATCAACTTGAGTGGGGCTATCCGCTGCATGAAGCATTGACAATATTTGCAATTAACACAAAAAATTCAGTCATTAAAAAATCAGTTGCAATAGTTATACAGGCTGAGAGAAGCGGCGGAGATATGGGTATAGTTCTGCAGGCGGTAACAAACTCTGTTGTCGAAGTAAAAAATATCAAAGAAGAAAGAAAAACAAATGCCTATTCTCAGATGATACAGGGATATATAATCTTCTTCGTATTCATAATAATAATGCTAGTCCTTCAAATATATCTCCTTCCAAAATTAGAAGTTATCAGCAAGGATGTATTGTCAGGCTTAAGCGGTTCAGGCTTGGCTGAGTTTGGAGCAGGTGCGGGAAAGCCAATAGACTTTAACAGCGTGTTCATAGGGTTAGTATTAATACAGGGTTTTTTTGCCGGTTTAATGATAGGGAAGTTCTCTGAAGGGGATATGAAATCAGGAGTAAAACATTCAATTTTAATGATGGTTTTAGGTTACATAATAATAACAACAGCAATAGGTGTTTCTAAAAAAGAAGTATTACCGATTATTTTATTAATGAGTAAAGATTTAATTTTTAGAGGTAAAAAATGCAAAAAAGAGGCCTAGCTGATGTAGATTGGATAATATCTTCTGGTGTATTTTTAGTTTCATTAGTTACAGTGTTGATTTTTATAAAGCCTGGAATAATCCCCTTGCATAGCTCTGATGCTTTATTGGACTTAGTTGAAGATAATTTCAAGAAAGATCTTTTAGCACAAGATAATAAATTAACAGGCGGTGTTTATTGGACTATGCAGCAAACTCCAATATTTTTATCAAAAGATAATATTCAAGGTTTAAAGTGCATACAATTGGATTTTCCATATGATATAATTGCAAATAAAATTAGAATATATAATGATACCGGGAGAAAAGACGAAGATGCTGTTCCATTTGAAATTAGTCCAGGAAAATTAATATTTAAGGCTAATTTAAATTCGGAAAAAAATATTTATTATATATATTCTTCAAATAATGAATTATATAAAAATTTAGATATAACTACAGATTGCGCAGAGGATACTGCTGTAAAAAATGAAACAGAAAATCCTGATGGTTCTAAAACAATAAATTTTGTATATGAATATGGCGTAACTGAAAATTTAAAAGGAATAGCAAGGCCGATTGTCGATTTAACCATTGAAAATATAAATAGTTTAGTGGTTTATAATGCCTTAAAAAATCTTTATGGTTATCCAAAACTGAAGGAATTTGCTTTATCTTTTACAAACAACGCGCAAAATCAGCAAGATTGTGCTTTTAATCCGCCAGATGATACTCAAGTAAATTGTGATTTCCAACCTATTAAATCAGGTGATGTAAATGTATATGTAAGGTCATGGTCTGACTTCATATTGGATTATAACGGCGTTAGGCACCCGGTAACTATAGCAATAAAAGTATGGTAAACAAAAAAGGATATATAAGGACATTGGAAGCTGTGATAGCAATAATCTTAATTTTGATATTTATATTTTCTGTATTGCCTAAAAAACAAACAGAGGAGTTAAAAACGCCTAGAGAAATTGACTTGACTTCAGACGGGATTTTAAATGAAGTGCAAAATAATGAAGAATTTAGGGGATGTGTTATAACTGATTTAAATCCTAATAATTTGCAGCTAGGAGAAAAATCAGCAGAGCAGTGTATAAATGAGTTTATAACAACTAACAATTTAATATCTCAGATGCTGGATTATAATGTTAAAGTCTGCGATACTTCAACATCAGACCAAGATGCGTATAATTTCTGCGGAGAACCAAACCTTATTGGCGCAGAAGACAAAACAGTCTACGTAAAAAGCATAATATTAAGCGGAACTCTGACTGAATTAAAGACAAAAAGGGTTAAGCTGTACATCTGGAGAAAAGTATAAATATGCTCTTAATTCTAGTTTATTATGAAAAAATATGAATTTTTTGAGCATACAGCTGATGCAAAGTTCAGGGCTTACGGAAAGAATATCGAAGAGCAGTTCTCAAATGCAGCTATTGCATTAATTGCAGTTATGTTTGACCCGGAAAAAATTGAAGAAAAGATAACAAAATCTGTATCAATTAAAGGAAATGACCTGAAATCATTGTTATATAATTTTCTTGAAGAGCTTTTGTACTTGATAGATACTGAATCATTCATAGTTCATAAAGTTACAGGAATTAAGATTGGTGGGATAGGCAAAAAGCATATCTTAACAGCAACTTTAATAGGTGATAAAATTTCGGATAAATATGAAAATTTTGGCTCTGTAAAGGCAGTTACTTATAATGAAATGGAGATAAAGCCTGATTACGTGCAGGTTGTTTTGGATATTTGAAATATTATTTTTTATAATACAAATGTAACAATTTAGGTAATGCCATAAGATCAAAAAGCATTGAAGCCATAGCCGCATATCCAATATAGGCATTATTTCTTTTTCTTGACACATCATCTTCTAATTTTCTTTTTAAAGAATGGTTATTTGATAATTGGTTATATTCTTCTTGCCATAATTTTGAAAGTTCTTCGTCATATTCATTAAATTGTTTTTTTTATTTAAGTTATATTTTAGCTGGGATAGTCTTTCTGCTTTGGGAGATAAAATATCCTTTCCTTTATAATTGTCATAAGTCATTTTTCCTGCCCCTATAGAGGTAAGTATTAGAGGTAAAGCAACACTACCTAAAAAAAGCCTTTTTGATTTTATTTTCTAATGATTTTCGCATTTTTCCACCTCTTTATTTCTTTCACTATTTTTAATAATATAAGCCAACCCCAAAATTGTTATAGGTATGCCAAAGAATGAACCAGGGATAATATATTTAGTTAGATTTCCTATAGTTTTATAATCTTTTATTTCTTCTATAGTTGGTTGTTTTAGTGTTATATATTCAACTTCC
>Ga0209542_10011886_pt1 | contig 15354 bp, 13 predicted proteins | sample RifCSPhighO2_01_FD_184028 | JGI IMG/M metagenome (GOLD analysis project Ga0209542, IMG submission 184028) | Soil microbial communities from Rifle, Colorado - Rifle CSP2_plank highO2_0.1 (SPAdes) (version 2) | ecosystem: Environmental > Terrestrial > Deep subsurface > Rock core/Sediment ... | reverse complement strand
TATAAAAAAATTATACATACTGCTTCTCTTTTGGGGAGGGATATTTGTGTTCCCGTTTTCTACATACGCACAGCAAGACGACGCGCTGGTAAGCAAAGATATTTTGTTTTCTCTCTCGCCCGCGTATCCCGGGCCGCGCGAAGAAGTGCATGTATCGGCAAAAACATATAGTTTTGATATAAACACAGTTTCCCTTTCATGGTATGTAAATGGAAAGCTAGTTACAAGCGGGAAGGGAATAACTGAAATAACCGTAACCACCGGATCCATCGGCACACCCACCACCATTCAAGTAACGGCAAGCCCGCCCACGGGCACGCGCTATGATAAAACTCTCACCTTATGGCCATCAGATCTTGAGGTGCTATGGCACGCCAATACCTACACCCCGCCCGGGTACAGAGGAAAAGCTCTTCCGGTACGCGGATCAACCATAACATATACCGCGCTTCCATTGATGGCGGCGGAAACTGGTTACTACGACCTAAAAACACTTTTGTATGAATGGCACATTGATGACACACTTCAAAAAACCCAATCCGGCAGAGGAAAAAATACACTCTCGGTACCCGTAACAAAAAGTAAAAATGTGCCGCCGGAAGTATCAGTACGGGTGTATAATGAAAACAAAACCGTAACGCAAGAAAAACATGTGTCCCTGACCGTTCGCGAGCCAGAACTTCTTTTTTATGAACTGCACCCTCTACAAGGGCCTTTATACCAACATGCGCTAGGGGACACATTTCGTGTTGGATCGGGAGGAGAAACGCGTATTTTAGCAGAACCCTACTACACAAGCGGCAAACCATCATTTCTCCGCTATCAATGGAATATAGATAATACCAACATTGCTTCTGATACTGATCGCCCCGAAATCCTTTCCTACCTCACGGAAGCGGGAAGCAAAGCCCAACAAAGAATAGCCATTGAAATTACCAACCCATTTAACATATTGGAGCAAATACGTAAATCATTTCGCATGTATGTGGAGTAAAATGGTAAGTTTTATAGGAATGTTTGTATTAGTTTTGTTTTTGCATGTTAATTTGGAAGCAAACGCGGAGACAACATATAAACTATTAGCGCCCCTGCCAGGAGGAAGCGTGGAGGTGCCGGTGGATACCGGATTTTCCCTATACGCCGCGGAACTTTTTCGGTTTTTATTAAGCGCGGCGGTAATCCTTGCGCTAGTTATGCTTGTAATCGGCGGGGTGGAATATGTGGGATCCGCGGGAAACACGAGTTTGTTGGGGGATGCAAAGGGTCGCATGTTGAACGCTCTTTTGGGGCTTCTTTTGGCGCTTTCCTCGTGGCTCATATTAAACCTAATCAACCCTGATTTGGTTGATTTTGGGCTTATGATACCAGAAATTGGAATTGGAGGACCAATACCTCCTGGACCGGGACCAACTACTTGTGCAAATTCTCCAGTAACAATTCCCTGTAGGACAAGTAGTAATTGTAATGGCACATGCGGTGCTGGAGTTATTATATGTACAGACATACCAGACCCACCAGGTGAAGAGTGCCCGCCGCCAAATGGAGTAGCAACTTGGTGTTTTGCCCTAACGAACATGGGACAAAGATTTTTTCGCAATTTCTCTAGCGCAGCATCTTGCACAGAGAATTGTCGTCCTACTATTTTTAGACTCCCAGAGGGAGAACATTGGGTAGAAGGACCTCATTGTATTGTCGCAAGTATATAACATCATGGATACAAACAAAACACAAACTCCTCACTCTCGCATTATCATCGGCTCCCTCGTTATGTTAGGGATCATTATTGCTATTGTTTTGGCTATTATGTTTTGGGGAGATGCTGACGGAAATGGGGAAAATTCTGACTCGTTTTTTGGAATTTTATTCAATGATGAAAAAGCGCCCACAAGCGGGGACCCTCTGCAGGGTGGCATAATCATAGGGGAGGATGACATGGGAGAAAAGGAAAAAATGACGCTCTACCAAATTTCAGCAGAGCCCGTTGTGGGAGCGGCCCTTTCTCCGGACGGCTCGCGCGTTCGCTACTTCAAACACACGAGCGGCCACCTTTATGAAAATGAATTTGCGGGCACAAAAGAAATCCGCATATCAAATATAACAATCCCCGCAATACTTGAGGTAAAGTGGACACGCTCGAAGGCATACGCCATCATTAGTTATTACGCGGATGGAGAAATCCGGCGGCTCTATTCGCATTACAGCGGCACCAGCACTGTGTCATCCGCGTTTCTCCCGTCAGACATTCAAAATATAACCACATCTCTGGCAGACGATATGATTGCCTACATGGTTTTGGCAAACGGGGAACCAATTCTTTTTGTCGCGCGGCCTGACAACACCAATATAAGAAAAATTTTCACGCTCCCCGCGCCCGATTTTGAACTTTCCTGGCCCGCCGCAAACACTATCGCGTTAAAACAAAAAAGCTCCGCTTATGCGTCAAGTTTCCTTTTTACTCTCAACCCTTCTTCAAAACTTCTCACACGCGTACTCGCCCAAAAAGAAGGACTTGATGTATTGTGGTCACCTGATGGAAGCAGATTTCTCTCACTGGAAACAAGGAAGGAAGGAACTCAAATAATTCTTGGGGTTGTTTCGTTAAAAAATAACAACGTCATCGCCTTGCCATTTGCCACTCTTCCGGAAAAATGCGCGTGGGCTCCCTCTGAAAAAAACACTCTATTTTGCGCCATTCCCGAGTCAATACCGCGCGGCGCGAATCTTCCCGATGAATGGTGGCAAGGGGCAGTGTCATTTAGTGATGCCCTGTGGCGCATCAACATAGAAACAGGCGAACAAACGCAATTGCTTCCCGCCTACCAACTTGACGCTATAAATCTTTTTCTCTCAAAAGATGAATCATTTCTGTTCTTTACTAACAAAAAAGACGGCTCCCTATGGAGCCTCCGCATGAAGCATGAATCTTAAAACATGAAGCATAAAAAAAATTAAAAATTTCTAAAAATGTTTCATGCTTCAAGTTTCATGTTTTATACTTCATGTTACAGGTTTTATCACCACCCTTCTATCATCGCCTTCACCCATGCTTTCCGTCTCAACGTCGGGATCTTCCATAAGAGTGGTGTGAATAATGCGGCGCTCATAACTATTCATTGGCTGTAATACGACATCTTTTTTGAAATAGCGAACGCGCTGCGCTCCCATACGCGCGCGCTCTTTAATTTCTTCAATGTGATGGCGTTGATAATCATTCACATCAATAAGAAATGGCGGGCAGAATCCGTTATTTTTTTGTTCTGCCGCACGTCTTACAAAAGTTTGAAGCGCGTATAAATGCTGGCCGCCTTCGCCCACAAGCAGATTACTGTCTCTTGTTTCAATTTGAAAATAAGGAGCATCCAAAAAATCCATCCGCACAACAGAGGCTTGTATGTTCATTTTTTGCAGTATTTCCTCAAGAACTTTATGAACATCATCATATATGTTTGAGTTCTGGTTTTGGTTCATGTGTCAGGTGGATTGCTTCCGCTTTTTTACGCACTATCATTTCGTGCACAATAGCAAACAAATTCATAGTTGTCCAATATAAAGAAACTGCCGCCGGAAACTGTATACCTATTACAAAAATAATACCAGGCATTACATACGTCATCTGGGCAGTCATCATACGGGAAATATCCGGTTTTTGTTGAGCGCTCGCCGGCAAAGCGGGTTTAGCAACCAAAGTGGGAACAGCAAGTTTCATTTGGATAAATTGAGTAAGCCCTGATAGAGCTGCCAAAAAAATACTTGCTTCTGTAAGATTTATCACACCCAGGAATATAGTATCTAAGGAACTTGGTAAAGAAACAAAGGGGTATAAATATTTGTTCATATCTCCCACACCAACCAAAAAGACCTGATACAGCGCTATTAAAAGGGGAAGTTGTATAATTAGCATCAAACAGCCGGAAAAAGGATTTACGCCATGTTCTTTATATAATGCCATGGTGCGGCGCGCCTGCTCCTCTTGATTATTCTTGTGTTCGTCGCGGATGCGGGCAATCTCCGGCTCTAAAGAACGCATTTTGGTTTGCGCTTTTATGGAATGGTGCGTAAAAGGGAACAACACAAACCGCACCAAAATAGTAAGGATAATAACCGCAAACCCCAAATCATGAGACGGCAAAACACCCGTAAGAAACACCAAGGTATTCAAAAGAGGGCGAAAGAAGATTTCATTGAATACTGTTGCAAAAAAAGACATATTTTTATTTTTTTACAGGATCATACCCCCCTTCCCGCCATGGGTGACACCGAGCAATACGCTTCATTCCATACCACCATCCCCTCAAAAAACCATGAATTTGTAATGCTTCTATGGTGTATACCGAGCATGATGGAAAAAAACGGCACATGTGCGCCCGTTTTGAAAACAAAACACTCTGATCGGGGGAAAGTAAGAGTTGATATATATGAATGAGAAAAATACTTGTGTTGCGAAACATAAACAAATCACACAACAACTTTTATTTTATTAAACATAGAGATAAGATGGTTTTCAATATCTTGATACTTCAAATCATCAGCCCCCGGAAACGCCCGTATTATACAACTGTACCCGGAGCCGCCCGAAAGAATTTTTGCTTGTATTATTTCATGCAACTGCCGCCGGAGTTTATTGCGACGCACGGCTTTTTTTGAAACAGAAAGGGAAACCACGAACCCAAATAAAGCATTAGATGTGCTATTTCTCTGGCACACTAATTGGAAAGGTCCTGAACGCGCCCGTAAATGTCCTTGAAACACCCCCTTAAAATCTCCCTGCGTGGTAAGACGATTCTTTTTGGGAAGCATCGCATTATACCGTTAGACGCTTTCTACCCTTCCGACGGCGCCTTTGGACAACATTTCTGCCGCCTGGCGTGCGAGAGCGCGCCAAAAAACCATGAGTTTTCCCGCGTTTTTTCTTTTTTGGTTTATATGTTATAGACATACCAACACTATACCAAGTCAAAACAACTTACTCAATAGCACACATATAATACACAAGTTATACACAATAGTGCATAAATCAAAGTATTATATATAAAATATCTTGTTTTTTTACAATCTGATATACTAAAAACATGAAAAACGAAGAATTATGGCAGATAGTGCTCAATGAGGCGGAACTTTCCATATCGCGAGCAAATTTCATTACATGGTTTAAACACACCTTTATAAGCCATAACGAACAGGGGATTATTACCGTTTCAGTCCCGAATGGCTTCACGAAAGAGTGGCTCGAAAATAAATATCATAAACTTGTCATGCACGCAATCCGGACGACATGTCCGGAGGTGCGAAGTGTTGAATATGTGGTATCAACAGCGGTACCACAAGAAAATTCACAACAAATAACCCCATTACAGGTAACCAAATCAACAAAACCTATTGAAGAACAATTAGAGTTCCAAGAGCTTAAGATTGACAAAAATACAAATCTAAATCCTCGTTATGTTTTTGAAACATTCATTGTTGGTTCTTTTAATGAACTTGCATACGCGGCGGCTCAATCGGTAGTAAAAAACATAGCGTCTCTCTATAACCCTTTATTCGTATACGGTGGTGTGGGACTTGGAAAAACACATCTATTACAAGCCACCGGCAATGCTATTAAACAACAGAATCCTGCTTTGAGGGTTTATTACACCACATCAGAGTATTTCACAAACGAACTGGTGGCTGCTATTCAAAACCATGAACCCCAGCGATTCAAGGACCGTTACCGCCAATTTGATGTCCTTATTATTGATGATATTCAGTTTATTGCCGGTAAAGTACGCACCCAGGAGGAGTTTTTTCACACATTCAACACACTATATGAAAACAATAAACAAATCATATTTTCTTCCGACCGCCCTCCCAAATCCATTGCTGATCTTGAAGAACGCCTCCGTTCGCGTTTTGAAGCAGGATTAATAGCTGATATATCCCAACCTGACTACGAAACACGACTTGCCATTCTTAAAACAAAACTTGCAACAAAAAAAGAGGAGTTGCCGGCTGAAATTATGGAATACATAGCGTCTGTGGTGGAAAAAAACATCCGAGAGTTGGAAGGCGCTTTAAATATCATTAACGCGCAGGCGCGCATGACCGGCGCGGTGCCGAGTATAGAAGAGACAAAGGAATTATTACTGCAAATAACCTCGCGCCAAAAACGTGTTGTTACCGCGGCAAATATAATAAAAGAGGTTTGTGTTTTTTATGACATTAATGAGCGACAATTATTTGAACGAAGTAGGCGCAGAGAAGTCGTAAAACCGCGCCAAATTGCCATGTATTTTCTACGTGAAGATTTTCATGGTTCATTCCCTTATATAGGACAAAAATTTGGGGGAAGAGACCATACCACCGCAATTCATGCATATGAAAAAATTGTAAAAGACATAAAGGACAATCCTACATTTGCAGACGAAATAAAGTTGCTTCGAGAACATATCTATGAGATTTAATAATGTATCAGATGTGTAAAACTAGTGGATTAGTGTGTATAGAGTGGGTATGAAAATAAAAATATATCAACATGTGCACCTTCTTCCCATATAAGTAATTAGTTACGCACATATATAAATCCATAAACACCTTATTCTGTATGGATAAGTAAAACTATTCCACATATACACATCCTCTACTACTAACTTTATTTTTATACAAAAATAAATAGTAATAATATAAAATATGAAATTTGTTGCTCTAAAAGAAAATCTAAAAGACAGTATCTTACTTGTTGAAAAGAGTGCTGGAAGAAAAACTACCTTACCTATTCTTTCAAACATCCTTTGTTCTGCAGAAAAAGGAAAAATTACTCTTACCGCGACCAATTTGGAAACTGCGGTGGAAGTGTGGGTAGGAGGAAAGATTGAACAAGAGGGACGCATTACTATTCCAGCGCGCGTATTGAGTTCGTATATATCTTTAGTGGGGGGAGAGCATATTACCTGCTCCGTAAAAAATGGGAACGTGGAGTTAATTTCTTCCACGGGCCGTACGGTTATTCATGGGCAGGCGGCAGATGACTTTCCTTTAGTGCCACAACAAAAGGATTCAGAGAGTTTCACTATTCATGGGTCTTCACTGCAAACATCTTTGCGGAATGTAATAACCGCTTCATCATTGTCCGATATAAAACCGGAAATTGCGAGTGTGTATATTTCTCTTACCAACCAAAAAGCAGTTTTTGCAGCCACTGACAGTTTTCGGCTTGCGGAACAACAAGTAAGTGGCACATTTGGCACTAAAGGTTGGTCGCAGTCCTTTTTATTGCCCATACGCTCTGCTCACGAGCTTATACGCCTTCTTGAGCGCGAGGATGAGGATGTAACAGTTTCTTTGGGGGCAGGACAGGTGGTGTTTCAAACCAAAAGGTTTCGTATGGTTTCCCGACTCGTGGAAGGGTCTTTTCCAGATTACCAACGCATAATACCAGCCGCGTTTACCACCGAATTTACCTTATCAAAAGATAGCCTTCTTGATCTGCTTCGGGTGGCGGGTGTGTTTGTGGGTAAGTTGTCAGATGTAACCTTCCATATTAACCCGCAAGAAAAAAAAGTAGAGGTGCGCGCTCAAAATGTGGATGTGGGAGAAAATCAAGTACACACAAATACACCCATTACTGGAAAAGAGATGAGTATAACATTTAATTACCGTTATATTATGGATGGGCTCCAGAATATTTCCGGTGATATTTTCTTTGGATTTGCCTCTTCGGAAGGACCTTTATTAATGCGTTCCAAAGATGATTCTTCCTATTTTTACATCGTAATGCCGATGAAGATTTGAGGGATGGAACGGCGTTTTATATGATGGATTCAGGAATATATGGAAAACATCATTATCACACAACAAAAACACTTTTGTGCCGCACTTGCCATTTTTTGGGTTGTTTTTGTTTGGGGGTTTTGGGAAAAAGGCCCTTATGCGCTTGGGTTTAACGCTTTTTTATTTCTTACAGTGTTCTTTGGAGTGTTTATTTGGATACTTTGGAAAGCTGGCGCTTATACCAAAAGTGACCTTATATGGATTTTACCTGTCAGTTTTATTATTTTGAGCTTTACTTTTTACGACAACCCATTTATAAAAATGGTCAGTATACCAGTTTTACCAATCCTTTTTGTATTATTTTATAACCAAGCGTTATTACCAAATAAACAAAAGAACTATTGGGGGTTTGAATTTTTGATACACATACTTATAAGAGTGTTTTCTTTTGTTGGGCAATTGGGTGAATCAGTAAAAATATATACCAAAGTAATTATTCCAGTAGATAATACAAGTAAACAATTTATTATTCGTATTGTGGCGGGGGTGGTGATATTTCTAGTGGCGGCGCTTATGGTATTTTTACCGCTTCTATCCTCCGCAGACGCTGTTTTTTCCGAAAAAGCACGGGTTATTACTAACTGGTTGCAAAGTGTATTCTCGACACCTATCGCGTATAGAACAGTTGTTTTTGCGGTATTATCCGTATTATTTTTTTCTATGCTTACCGCGTGGAGCAAGCAATTTTATTATAAGGAGAGAGAAAAGAGTAACACACAAATTGATTCGATTATAGTAGGCATTATACTTGCCGGAGTGCTCTGTATTTATATGTTTTTTTTATGGGTACAAATAAGCCGCTTATGGATAGGTGAGTTGCCATTTAATTTTAAGGAAACCGAGCAATTGGTAAAAAGTGGTTTTTGGCAGTTGTTGTTTCTCTCTATTATTAATATTCTCATTTACTTTTTTGCCTACCGAAAAACGGTTCCATTTGTGCAAAAACTATTGGCTGTGTTTACCATCACTTCTCTTTTTTTACTTATTTCCGCCGGGCATCGCATGGGGCTCTATGTTGTGTACTACGGGTTTAGTTATGAGAAGTTTTTTGCCTCATATGCAGTGCTTTTTTGCGCCATACTGTTTTTTTGGCTTATTTCTCAATTATTTCGCAGTAGGCGGGCGAATATCGCTAAGTTTTTAGTAATACTCTTTCTTTGGATGTTCGCGCTTGTTTCCATATTTCCTGTTGAGCAGTTTATATTTCGCGCAAATATAGCGCTCTTCCACAGGGAAGGTTCGCGGATTATGTTACACGAGATGAAAATGCTTTCTCCGGACGCGCTTCCATTGGTTAAAAAATATCAGGAGCGAGATTTATCTCTGGAGGAATATGATTGGAACCACTGGATCGAAAAGCAGGAAAAAATAATTACCCAGAAGCGGTGGTATGAGAGAAATGTGATGAATATTGTCTATATGAGTTATTTTTCTACTCGGTAATATTGATGGAAATTTGAGTTTCACCCATGTTTCCCATTTTGTCGTATGCTTTTACGGTTATGTTTGAGTTTGTGGGTGTTTGCAGAGGAATAGAGAATGAAAATGTTTTGAATAATGTTTTATTTGCGCCTACATAGTCTCCATTGAGAAAATAATCAACTTGCGAGAGGGGGTATGCGCTTGTGATGCTAGTGGTAATGATTAGCGCATCATCAATAGAAAACAAATCATTTACTGTTGGTTTTAAAATTTCCACACGCGGCTTATTTTCTTCTGTATGCACGGTATCTATTTGAGTAGGTATGGTGATATTTTCATTATTGAGAACACCAGCGCTTTGGGCCCACGCGCGCACGGCTGTTTCCCAGTTATTATATTGCCCGTCGCTGGTTGGATTGGTTGGGATGGGGCCTGTGGGGTCGTTTTTATCAACCCAATGGAGAATAGAGTGGATTTCAGTCACTATTTTTGTTTCTCTGAATTCCGGCGGGGTTGCATCGGTTGCGAGATTTCCGGAAGCGGAATCTATCACATAAGTGCGAGAACCGCGCCATTCGCCCGCAAGAACAGGTTTTGTTGATTTTTTATATTCGGGGGTCTTGAAGGGCTCAATGGGAATTGTTTTAAGGGATCGTTCCATAAAATCATGCCAAATAGGGGCAACAATAAACCCCGCAACCCGTTTTTCCATGGGAGTATTGTCATTGTTTCCCGCCCAGACACCAGCGACAAGATTGGGGGTATACCCAAGAATCCACGCGTCGCGATAGTCGTTTGTGGTTCCTGTTTTTGCCGCCACTGGTCGGTCAGAGAAATATAAAGCGGAAGCGGAACCAAACGCTGGCGCGCGCGCGGTATTATCGGAGAGAATATCGGATACCATGCGGGCAATAAGAGGTTCGACAACTTGTGTTGGTTTTAGTTTATGTTCCCATACTTTTTCTCCGTTGTTTTTTTCCACACTCAAAATGGCAACATGCTCCTGCTGTAAGCCGTCATTCGCAAAAACACCATACGCGGATGTAAGTTCTATGAGTTGCACTTCTCCACCCCCCAAAACCAATGTAAGCCCATACTGGTTGGGTCCAAAAAGGGTGCTTACTCCAACTCTCCGCGCCATATCAAGCGCTTCTTTTAATCCAGTAAGATACAACACTTTAACAGAAGGCACATTTATGGACTGCGCAAGGGCATCACGGAGGGTTACGGGTCCCCGAAAGATATTATCATAGTTTTGGGGTTGGTAGCTTTCCGCTCCCGTAACCGCAAATTCGGTCGGCACGTCGAATACTACTGTTTCCGGTGTGTATCCTTTCTCAAACGCGGCCGCGTATACCAGGGGTTTAAAAGCAGATCCTGGTTGCCGCTTGGCGAGTGTTACATTAAAGTTTCCTTCTTCCTCGCGGTTAAAATAATCTCGGGAACCAACCATGGCGCGTATTTCTCCTGTTTTGGGGTCGAGCGCAACTAAACCCGTGTTTCCCGCGTTAAAATCTTTTTTAATTTTTTCCGCATAGGAAGTAATTACTTCTTCCGCGTTTGTTTGCATGTTTACATCAAGGGTGGTGCGCACTGAAAGTCCATTTTTTCGCAAAAACTCTTCTCCGAACCGTTGTGATAATATATCAACCACATACATTACAAAGTGGGGAGCGCGTATTCCTTGGGCGGAAGGCGGCAAAAAAATAACCTCTTCATGACTCGCGGCGCTTGCTTCTTGGGTGGAGATAAACCCTAACTCTCCCATGCGCTTCAAAACAATATTTTTTCGCGCCACAAGTTCATCTTTATGATTTCCATACGGAGAGTAATAGGATGGAGCTTGAGGGAGTGCGGCCAAATACGCGGCCTGGGCGAGGGTAAGATCACGCGCGTGTGTGCCAAAGAAAGTCTGGGCCGATGCTTCAATTCCATACGCGTTTGACCCATAAGGAATTTCATTGATGTACATGTCAAGAATTTCATCTTTTGAGTACTTTTGTTCTATTTTTAACGCGAGTACCGCTTCTTTAATTTTCCTTGTAAGCGTTTTTTCTGACGTAAGAAGTGTGTTTTTGACAAGTTGTTGGGTTATGGTGGACCCACCTTGCACAAGTACCTGCCCGCGCGTGAGATCGGTGATAAACGCGCGGGCAATGGAAAAAACAGAAATACCCGGATGGCTGTAAAAATGTGTGTCTTCTATGGCTACGGTGGCATTTTTTACGTTGCGGGGAATTTCCTCAAAGGAAACAATGGTGCGTTTTTCTTCGTTGTACAATTCGTATAAAAGGATTTCTCCCGAGCGGTCATATATTTTGGTTGATTCCACAATTTCACGACTATTAAATTCATCCGTATCAGGAATGGGGGTGGTAAGTATCACAATACTTGCAAATGCGACAACCGCAAAGGATACTAATAATCCGAGCATGAATAATATTTTTATACCGCGCCGTAAACGCGATTGTTTACCCTTGACATTCATAGTGAGAATATACATTATATAAGCTATTTTTGCAACCATGCAGGATGTAATCACTCATGCTCTGGCGTAGAAAAGGGAGGTTGGCTCGCTTCACGCTCGGCGGATAAGAACCGCCAGTATTGTGTTGGGTTGTGTATACGGATATATTATACTCATATCCATTACGTTAAATACTTGACTCCAAGATAAAATAATATGCCAAAAACCATTTCCAAAAAAGAAGCTGTTGAATTTCTTGGTCTTGATGAAAAGACTTTTGATAACTACTTCAAAAATGCGGCAGAGTTCCCATGTCTTGAAAGAAATGGTGGGAGAGGTAGGTTTTATTTTGACAAGGACGTCCTTGATGAATGGAAGGAGGGATTTAACTGGCGGACTGTTGAACTTACAAAGGAAGACTATGCACTCTGCCTTGATTTTGCTCTAGCGATGCACTTTCGTGGTTATGTTCGATCCGATTTCGGAACCGGGCGACAGCGAGAGTTTGGTCAGAAGTTAACTAACTGGATCAAAGGGCAACTTGGAGAAGTTGCCGTCAGGAAGTTTATTAAAAGGGAGTTTGAAATTGATGTTGAATTGGATTTTGAGATTAGGAAGAAGATCGTTCCGCAAGACATTATTAGAATAACTAAGAATGGAGCTAGTCGGGAGCCAAAAATTGGGGTTGGGATTAAATCATCAAAACCAAAGAACGCGTATCTCATTCTAGGAGAAAATGAGGTAGAGATTGAAGGACGACGCTCTGACGTCCACATCTTTTGTCGTCCCGACATTCCAGACGATCATCTTTTGCGTCTTGCCAAAAGTGAAGTTATGAATACAGTTAAAAATGAGCAACATTACTCAAAATATGCGGACCTCATTCCAGATTTTTCCAATATACATTGCGAAATTGCAGGTTGGTGCAATGCTCAAGAGTTAGCACATGTGACTGAAATTCCTGGCCAAAAATTTGACGGGATGCGCTGGGTAAAAAAATCTGGGCTTTTGAAAAAAACGAAGAGAGACTGGAAGGAGCTTATAAAGCAACTCTAGCTCCAACTTCTACTCCATCAAATAAACTTACTATCTCTTGTGCATTAGCTTCCCCATTAGTCATTTTTGATTCGACAAATTCATAAGGGATTCCTGCAAAAGTTTTAAGTACGGCAGAAATAACTGCCTGTGCTCCAACTGGAGGCACAGCCATGCCGATTTGTTTTCTCGCGCTTTCTTTTGAGCCCTCAAATACAAAGTTATCAGGGAAAGATTGTAGTCGTGCTCTTTCTCGGTTTGTGAGGGCGCGATGTTCTGACCAGTGATAAACATGCGTTCCGCCCCCTCCGCTTCCGGTGATCGTATAGGCGGGTTTCTTGGGGTCTAATCTTTTATAAATTTGACTCATGCGAGCACCTTTCACATTCAATCTCAAATGTTGAGGTATTCCCTCATACCACGCATTTTCTCCAGCAGGAATATGTTTTAGTCGCTCAACAACGCCCGCAGATTGTTTGGTAAGCTCGTGATTTTGCGCGTTATCTGATATTCGTGGATTTTCTATTGCTTCGCGTGCACTCACATAATTATTCTTTGTAGTCGGAGCAGGAACTTTGAATCTCAAGCCCAAATCTTTTCTCATGCCGATTATGACAATACGATGCCTTTGTTGTGGTACTCCGTATTCTTCAAACTTGTATAGGTGTGGCGTGAGAATATAACCTTTTCCTGCTGAACTAAGGTCTTTCAAAATTTGCTTAAAAGCATTTCCACCATTCGCACTCTGTAAGCCACTAACATTTTCTGCAATAAACCATTTTGGATTATGGGTGTTTATTGCCCTTACTCCATGAGAGTAAAGAGGGCCAAACTTTCCATCAAAACCTTTCTGTTCACCAACCACACTAAAGTCATTGCAAGGAAACCCAAAAGCAAGCACATCGAATTTCGGCACTTTTTCAAAATCTATCTCTCGAACATCTGCACAAACAACACTTTTTTCATTTCCGTTGTGAATATTGCGAGCGTATGTTTTACAAGTATCAGCATCATAATCGTTTGCCCAAATAGACTCAATACCATAAATAGTATTGTCATTCTCAATGGAGGATCGGATTGCGCCGAGAGCAAGCCCTCCAGGGCCGGAAAACAATTCCGCTAACTTAAATTTGATTTCTTTTTTCTTCATAAAATCTATAATCCTATTGCCCAATATTCTTCACAACCTCAACAACCTTGCCATTGATTCTAAAATCATCATTTTCATGAATAAAGATTGGAGAATATTCCTGTGTTGATTCTGACAAAAGTGCAATTCTAGAATTATCCGTATCCAAACGGTACTTTTTTATATTAGCCATGCCATCAATAATAGACACAACATAATCACCATCGCGCGGTGAAGTATTTTCACTATCAACAATAACAAAATCCCCACTCTCTACATTTTTACCGCCAATATTGGCTCTATTGAGAGAGTTGCCCTGTGCCCGTAAAGCGAAAACACTTCTCTTGTTCGGAGCAAGTCGTTTGGATATTTTTAGATACCCTTCAATATTTTGATCAGCGTAAATAGTCGCGGGACCACAATTGGCGCTACCTAATATTGGGATTGAAACAAAAATATCCCCAGCCTTTACTTTGTTGCTAATTCTGTTGATTTTTTTATTTTTTCTATCAATCAGAATAAAACCCTTTCGCTCCAATTGGGAGAGATGGTGTTTAATTTTTTGGGGAAGCTTTTCTCCTATCAATTCCCCGATTTGGCGTAATGTGAGACCACCAAGATTCTTATTATCAATCATCTTAAGAAGTTTTTCTTGTATTGTATGCATATGGTTATTATAGTGGAGATGTCAAAGATATGCAAAAAGTTATCCACAATCAATTAACATATGACAGAGTTGACAAATAAGCTCCTGCCGCTGAAGGCAGCTCGGACGATATAAGCAATTTGCAACCACTTCAGTGGGAGAACAATCGTCACAAAAGCGACAATTATCCCAACTGGACTTGCAAAGTGAAAAGTTAAGGGTACTTTGAAAAAGCGACCCAGTAGTTAGAGCCATATCGCCAAAGAATTATCTGCAGGAAAAAATTGTTGTCCGGCTTGGATGAGATGGCGAACGATCGACGCACCCTTGGCAAAAGCCTTGCATTGCAAGGCTTTTCTGTTTTTGTTAGTCTACAACTATATTTTTGCTTACGAGAAAAAGAAGATAAAGATTGAAAACATATTTACTTGTGCTAGATTTAGTACATAATCATATCCATGCCAAACATCATTACAGACAAAGAAAAAATAGAGGAAGTCCTTACCCGGTCGGTAGACCGCATCTATCCTACAAAACAAGCGCTGGAGGAGTTGTTGTCTTCCGGTAAGCAAATCAAGGTGTATGTGGGGATTGATCCCACGGCGGACTATGTGCATTTGGGTCACTCTACCAACTACTTGGTGCTTGAGCGTCTTTGGAAGTTGGGCCACAAAATTATTGTGCTTGTGGGTGATTTTACTGCAATGATCGGCGACCCGAGCGATAAAACAGCGGCGCGCGCTCCTCTTACCAAAGAGCAGGTCAGGGATAATTTGAAGTCTTTCAAGGAGCAAATCGGAAAGATTTTAGATTTTCAAGATTTAGAAAACCCGGTAGATTTTGTATATA
>Ga0209542_10011885_pt1 | contig 15355 bp, 10 predicted proteins | sample RifCSPhighO2_01_FD_184028 | JGI IMG/M metagenome (GOLD analysis project Ga0209542, IMG submission 184028) | Soil microbial communities from Rifle, Colorado - Rifle CSP2_plank highO2_0.1 (SPAdes) (version 2) | ecosystem: Environmental > Terrestrial > Deep subsurface > Rock core/Sediment ... | reverse complement strand
ACCAGAATCTTCAAAATCAGTATCTGACGAAACACCCACAAGAGTGTTATTGCGGTAGATTCCGTACTCAAAACTCTCATTTGAACCGCGCCACGTGACTCTTACATTGTTTCCTGAAGATACTGCCGTGACGTTAAGCGGTCTTCTTGGCGCAGCGCCCTGACTAGTCTCGTATTCAACAGTAAGATTCACTTCTTCAGAAACGCGAACTTTCGCGGAAACCGCTTGCGATGTTGAAGCAGCAGGAACAGTCACGTTAAGAATCGGCGGAGCGGTATCGACAGTAACTTGGAACGCGCGCTCAATAGTTTGATTGTTCAACGCGCCCACTAATCGTACATCATTTGTGACATTGGGCAATCTTAACTGCCTGAAAACAACATCGCCCTGAGGCGCGGTAACTCTTCGCTCCTCTCTTCCATTGACGAACACGCTCACGACCGCCTGCGGACGCGTTCTTACCGCGACATCAATTTCCTGCGAGCGAACAAACGCAGAAATATTCGCGTTCAAAAAGAACGTTCCAGCGATGAAATTAGCAACCGGCGTTGTCCTGCAAGTATCAGGAGCTGAGCAACTCGTTAAACGGTATAGATACTCGCTCGCTGAAACAGTCGGAATTGTCAGAGAGTGATTCGTCAAAAGCTGCGAGTCATTGACATTGCGGTCAAGCGGAAGGTCGAATCCAAAATCAACACTACTCGTTGCCGCAACATCAGAATCCCATCTTACCTGAGTATCGGATGGGTTGAAATTGAACTGCACATTCGAGATAGATTGAGCCTCCACGATAGGCAGCATAAGCATTAGCCAAATCGAGACGAGCGCCATAAACTTACGAGCGCGAATCATACAAACCTCGGCCGCAAAGCTTTAGCGTACGGCTCATCATCTTCATAAGTTCCCCGCTCGTATAAGAATAGGAACAATCCTGCTTGTTGGTGAGATTGCTCCGGAAGCGGACGATATTCAACAACATTGAACACAACACTATCCGCTGACGCCAGTTCTTCATATCCAATAGTGATGTTTTCAGCATGGTACCCGCCAACAGCCAAATCACCCTTGAACAACATTATATCGATATCATACTGCGCATCGCCAAGCACGAAATCAACCTCATTTGAATTATTAACCGCGGGCGTGATGCCATAAATTTCTGCAGAAGTTGAACGGCCTGCAGGATAAAGCGAATACTGTTCAAGATTGCCGCCCCTTAACGACACACCCACAGTTGCGCGCATTGAAGCAGGCAGCTTTGAATACGTTTGAGCTAAGAGCCAATCCTTGTTTCTTGAAACAAGCGGATTCGTCTTGTCAACCTCTTCGTAATAGGGGTGGATGTTGATAGAATAATTCAGCTTCTTGAGCTTGGTCAACTGCAAATCAACCCTGCCTTGCGCATCCGGAACACCGCTTGATTCAAGATAGCCTTCTTTGCCCGCAGTAATGACCGGGTTTCCGCAACCAGATGGAAGGAAAGAACGCAAGCGTATGCTTCCCGAGCCGTCCCCTGCCGTCGTTCCCAAAATACACTCTCTATTCACACATTTGTAACGCACCTGCGCACCCTCAAGCTCCTGCGCGATAGGACTCAAATCAACAAATCCTTTGGCACGAACATCAACTTCAGCAGTTCCAACATCCTCGCAGAAATCGACTCCTACGCGTGGGAATTGGAATCTTCTTAGGCCAAAGAACTGCCTGCTTTCCTCGTTGTCCTCAATGATCACAGGGAACGCCATTTGGAAGACGTATCCTTCGCCATTGAACGCAGTATCGTCACGGATAAGCATCTTAATCGGATAAATAACATCATACGTGAAATGCCATTGATTGAGGCAGAAGAACCGCAAATACTTCGCAGGACCCTTCATCTGGCTCGTGCTTAAAATCCCACCTTCACTTGGCTGAGCGTTGACAAGCATCGGCCAATCAGAAACATACGTGAACGCCGCCTTAAGTTCAGTTTGAGGAGAACCCACATCAAAACGCATACGGTTCATCTCGTAAACATCCGCAGGGACATTCGTTGGAAACTGCGGCTTTTTTCCAAGAGTCAAAGCGCTTCGAACATCTTCTGCCTGATCGCGCAAGCGATCATACGTCCTTTCAGACTCCAGCGGAGCAGGATATTTAGTGTTCTCCACACGCACACGCGGCAGATTATAGTACATCAGATTCTGAATCTCTTGCTTTACTTGCGGCAAACGCCATTTCTTCGTTCCACAAAACACTTCCATGCCGCTAAGCGGAATGTCGGCATTTGAAGCCATCAAGTCCATCGTCAAATTTTCAAACCATGAAAATTGATTTTCGGCTTTGAGAGTTCTATCTGCCAGCTCCCACATTTGTTTTAATTTCACAGGATAACGCACTACAAACTTATCCCACTCGATGCGCTTATTCTGCGTTGAAATCTCAAGAGGCCAAGTAAGGTCGATAATGACTTGCTCATCAGCAAGCGTGACAGACGGACGAGCAGGGCCCAATTCTCTTATCGTAAATAAACCTTCAAATGCGGAGAACCCCTCAACACAATCAGGCAAGTTATTCTTGATATGAAGTTCAAGCTCGCGCTGCAAATAATCAAGCGGAGGGGTTCTGTCCTCGCCTTCATAATACCACAACGGAGTCTTGAAAATGCCAACGCCATCCGCAGAAACGTAAGAATTAGGATTGCGTTCGATGCTAGGCGGGATAGTTATGAATCCACCCTGCAAACCCATCAAACTAAGACCTTCTTTTCCAAGCTGGCTCACACACGTCGAGACATAATCGTAGACCTGCTGCACGTCTTCAGGAACTACGACTTCGCGCTCAATTGGAGCTACCGCGCGGCTTTGATACAAGTAAGTAACGATTCCAACGCTAAGTATGAGAACTAAACCGATTATGATAAAGACTGTTATCTGACCTCTTCTCATCATGCCCCTTTTTTTAGCGGCTATCCGCTCCCACGAATGTGCGGAAGAATGAATAGTATTTAAAACATATGTTTGTGATAGGTAATCAAGCGCGGCAGTTGTTTACTGATTACACTGCTGTGTCAAAACCCGCTGTGTCAGAACATTTATAATACTTTTATGCGTCCATGCGCTAATAGCAAACTATGCAACTGTCGGGGACCAGAAACTAATAATTGGAACTGGCGCATCTTTTGGCAAAGTAGATTTATTCTTCAAAAGCAATGATTTAGAATACATAACTGCAAGACAATACGCGCAGGCAATCCTCGAATCTCTCCCAGACAGTCCAGTACATGCGAGCGGAACAATAGTCGCAGAAGGCTATGTTCACTTTCCAAACGGTGACCTTCTTGTTCTTTCGCCAAACTATGATGAAGAGCGAAGACTCAACCCAATACTGCGCGATCCAGCATATGCGAGCGCAAGACACCGCGCAGGCCTTGAATTCCACCTTCTAAAAGAACCTGAACAAATGCCACAGCTTCGCGCAAAACTCGCTCGCTTTGAGAAAGCCGTTGCAGAAAAACGGCCAGTTAGCAAACCAATATACGATAACACTCAAAAAAAGCTAGAACAACTTCGCAGTAAATATGACAAGTCAATCAACGAATATGCCAAATCATTGCGTAAAAACGCATCAGAAGACCCCGAAGAGGCGCTTGAGAGTGGAATACTGTTCGTTCCAAAAAATAAAGTGCTTCCAGGCTTTTTAACGGATAAATTCGATTCATATCCAGTCACAAAATTCCTCTTCGGAGACTATGCGAAACCACTAGGAGACCTTTTACGAAAGAAAGGCCGTCAAAGCATCTCGCACATTACTCCACAAATGGCGTATATGACGCTCAACAAGATAGACCTTCCATTCTGCAGGCCCATTTGGATACATAACGTAGGCTACGGCCTTAACATATCATCTCAAATCAACTTATCAGAACACAACGAAGTATTCGGGCTCTCACTTAAAGAGACAGACGATATTGAAGAATTGGCTGAATCCACTGATGGCGTTGAAGACGACGAAGAACTTGAAGAGCTCGAGATACCTCCTGACGATTCTCAAATATTCGGAACCAAATCGCCCACACAACTTGTAGGCGATGGACTTGATTTTCTAGAGAAAACACCCGGCAAAGGCAAAATTCAAGATAACGAATGGGTTGATTGACTCGGGTTTTATTGTTGAGTGACAGATCTGGATAAATACTCAGAATAATTCACCGGAACAACTATTCCTGGAGGTAAAACAATATTTTGTACATGCTCAGTCTCACGAGATTTCGCAGCGTTCAATAATGAATTTTTGTTTTCTGCAAAGATCTCCTGTTCATGCGCGCCAAACCAAGACGCCATTGCCATATCTTTTAGCTCGTCCATGAAATATTGTGACGAAATATCCCTCCCAACATGATTGTCTTGGTATAAGCGTTTCGCGTCTACCGGACTTAAGAAGAAAAAATTCAAATCATTTTGCGCAAGCGCAAGGTTTCCGTTATTTTTTATCAGTGCAAGAGCGCATAAGTATGCCACACTACCGTAATTGACATCAGGACCGTAGCGCCCCCACATATTACTCCACTTATGCGAATATTTCAATAACGCATAATCCGTTTCTTTATTGAGCTTTGGATGAAGCACTAAGCTCTCCAATGTGTCCCTTACTGCTTCAAACTCAGCAGGTGTCTCGGCCCACGTAACAGTATCCCAATTATGGCCTATTTCATGAAGCATAGTATGAATACATACGTCCATCGGAAGGCCCGGAGCTATAATCACATGACCATCAATATAACGTCCAAGAGCCCCTCCTGCCATTGTATCGCCAAACTCATACGTCAAGTGCGAAGGAATAGGCGCGCTGTGCACTTGCTGAAACAACGTATTAACAAAACCCAGAAGATCAGCATCCGGCTCATACACCTTTTCTTGAGAATTTATCTTATCTATCAGGCGAGTCTCACTAAATTCCCTGCTCGCAGCAGAAATGACAAGTGCGCCTGGCTTTGGATACGGCCCTTTGTTATCATGATCGCAGCAAAGTCCAAGTTCCTCGCCAATCTTATGCGCAGGACCACAACTTGAAAGAACCCCTGAAATCGCAGCTCCTGCAAGTAATTCAAGAAACGAACGCCGGTTTAAAGTAGATTTATCTTGCACAATATTGGCAAACGTTGAATCTTATAAATACGTTATGACCTATTTCTGTTTTCGCGCAGATATATTTATAAATTCTCAGAATACTCAGCAATTCATGAAAAAGGGGCAGATAACAGTATTCATCATATTAGGAATACTCATCCTCTTTTCCATCGCGATAGCGTCATACCTTCATCAAAGGCAAACACGCACTCCAACACAAATAACAACTCTTCCTGAAACAGTTGACCCTCAAATAATCACTGACTACGTCAACAGCTGCATTAAAAAAGTGGCACAAGAAGGAGTGTATAAACTAGCGGCGCAAGGCGGATATTTGAACCCAAAAGGAGCAACCAGATACGGCGATGAAGGCGACTTTCTTCCAGTGCACTATTATTTTGGACCGTCAGTAGTTCCATACGCCGTCAACGGAACGTCTGCAAACTTCACGCCGCTAAGCGCGATAACTGCCAAATTAAGCAGATATATCGCGCAGGAGCTTCCTTCTTGCTTTGACTTTTCGACTTTTGAAGATAAAGGATACATTGTTGAACAACCCGCAGCAGATTGGGAGGCGCTAAACTTTAGTTTTAAAGATCTGACGCTCGATTATACCGCTTCACGCCCAAGTTTCACCGCGCTCCCACGCCTTGAAACAAACGACATTGCAATAGGAGTTACGTATCCTATGAAGTTTGTATCTGACGATGTCTCTTTTGAACTCAAAGACTTTTTCATAACATTGCCATTGCGCTTTGCGCTAGTTCATAAAATCGCAAACCAGATCGCGCTTAAAACAGTTGAACAGACACGACTCAAACAACCACTGATAATGTTAGAAGTATGTTCGGACTTATCAGCTCAAGACAGAATGATAAATATCTACACGCTTCCAAGCCCATACACAAAAGAAGTCCTCGTCCAAATAGTCGATTCAAAACCAATAGAACAAGGACTTGCCCCGCTCAAATACCAATTCGCAGTACGAAACGCATTTATTATGGGAGAGTGCGCAGGATGAAACAAATAGCGCTGTTGCTTATTTCAATACTAATCTTAGCAATACCTGCAACTGCAATAGGGATGAGTGTACCTTTCAAAGGAGACATCACATTAGACCCAAATATATCTGCAACAGTCCAAGCAGTATTCTCAGACACCACCATCACCAGTTCTGAGACGTTTGATATCGAACGTGGCGGAACGAACGTTGGACGAGTCCAGATACAACTTCGACTTTCAGATTCAGTTGGCGGCGATTTTAGCTTCCAAGGAGACGCGCAAGGAAGCGTTAACATCGCGCTTGATTCAGTAAATGACACCGTGACTTATTCAGGGCTCACTTTCCATACAAGCAGCTCTGTTACAGGATGGACACCAATCGGCGGAGGAGTAGGCAAGACATTCAGTTTCGATTTAGTCCAAGAAGGCGAAGTAAAAGGCAGAATGATAGTCGGAGTAGTATACAGCGATATACCCTTCAGTCAAGCAACAACAGATAACGTATTCGTACTCGGAAATTTTGCCGGAACAATATTCCTTTCAAATACTCTTAATCCAGCCATTGATGAACTTCAAAGCGTAACCAATTATTTCGCAGGATTCATAACAAGAGGCGATGGAAGCGCGGTCAGCGCTAGTACGCTCGTAGTTTTGTCAAGCGCAGGCGAACACCGAGCGCAAATCATGCGCATAGGAAGCAAGACAGCATACGGGCTAAACCAATCACCACTTGTCGTCACCGGATTCCTTGGAACACCCGCATTTTTTGTTATTGACGACAAAATCATCAAAAATATAACTCTGGCCACCACAACTGACGTGCGAAGAGTGGATTTGAATGTAGACCAATTACCAGGACCTAACTTTCCAGATGACGATAGAGACGGCGTTCCAAACAGCGCAGACTCCTGCCCTAACAGCCTTGACTCAAGAGTTGACAGCTCAGGATGCACCTGCGCTCAGCTTCTTGCGCAAAACCCGCTTTTTGTCTGCACATTCGGATTTGACACAGGTCCAGACGTACAACTGCCAACGCCGCAAACATGCGAAACCAACGATACTTGCGTCTCCAACGGACCTTTGTATTGCAACGAGAACAAAAGCCTTGTTGCTGATTGCGGACGCTGCGGATGCCCTGAAGGGTTCACCTGCGCGCAAAACGACGAACTCTGCCCGGAAGGACAGGAATGCGTGAATGACGGGTCGTGTTACAAGATAATTGAATCAGTTGGCGTCAAATGCATGAAAAACGATTACAAAATGGGCCCGGGCCTAGATTGCGCCACAATAAGCAATACTTCCTATGATTTCTTCGCGAATGACGACCTTGGACGAAACATGCTCAGCTTTGTAAACGTGCACGTCGACGCAGGAGCGTTCGGCGGCAAAAAAGAGGTCAAAAAACAAGTAAGCAAAAAAATCGCGGCGAACAACATATGCATCGAAACAGAAGATTATGGCTGCGTATCAGACAATTTCAAATGCCCTGGTGAACAAACACTTCTGCAATCAAAAGATGAAGTAGCAAATGCATTTAGTTCAGAAGTTCAAACAGTATTCTCCCCTAAAAAAACATCATCTGGCGTTGAAAAGGCATTCAAACAATTCGGAGCGATCGCAGTAGGACCAGCTCTCGCATTGTGTTTTATACCTCCTCTTTGCATTGCAGTTGCCGCTTTGGGAGCATTATTTAGCGATGTTGACATTTCTTTTAGTTTCAATAGCGCGCAACTCGATGAAGTTAGCCCGCGAATCACCTACCCTTGTGATAATATTCTTTTGAACTCAAGCCAAGTTTGCACTCCAACAATCACAAACGGCGAACCAGAAAGCAAAATAGACCTTTTGTTCATAGGTGCAGGATTCACCAATCAATCAGAATTTAACACGACAGTATCACGACTTATCGATTTTCGAGGAAACCAGTCCGGAAAAATGGATGAAGGACTATTCTCGCGCGAGCCATTCAAGTTGAAGAAATCACAATTTAACATATGGGTCGCAACAGCGCCCAATATGACTTTCGAAAATCACCCAACAAGACCTGGCGCAGGCAAAATACCCAAGTTATCAGACGTATCGAAATACATGCTGGCGTGTCCTCAACAGGACTTTGTCTTCGTAGTATCAAACGAATCATTCCAAAGCGATTGCGCGCTAGAATCAAGCCAGCCGTGCTATTTGAGCCTTCATGAAGAACCGAATCCAGGACGCCAATTACTGCGCCTCGCAGGAAAACGCATAGCCAAACTTTCAGATGAATTCCTTTTCGAAATAGACTCCGTTGATTCGCCAGATAGAGTGGGCGAGTTCGACTTCATCGGGAAAATTGCAGACAATTGCAGGCCAAATCTGCAAGATGCAAGAGCAGAATACCGCCGATTCAGAACCCAAGGCAAAATATTAGGATTTTACGACGGGTGCGGAGGAATCTGCGACGAACGGTGCAGAGAATACGTTCGAGGAACGCTCAACTCAGTGCTCAACTTATACAACAAACGATGCCTAGGAACAGACAACACTTCCTGCAGGACAGGACCTCCATTCGATCCATTCTACATCATCAACGAGAATTCACTTGTTCGCGAACTTGAAAACTTCGGAGAAACACCTCCTGAAGAAGATACTACTCCTTCAGATGAAGAAGATGTACCGCTCGATACCTGAGCAGGCAAAATAGCAGTTTACTAATGTAGACAAAGTGTAAATTAATCCTTGAACTGAACTATCTGCGAATACATATATGCGCGCACGAACGCGAAGAAGCCAAGCCAGAATATGACCGAGATTATCTGAGAAATTGGCAAGGTTAGCGGATGAAGAGCGACTTGCAAGTACCAGAGCAGAAGGATAGGTATTATGCAGAGCGCGTAGGGAATAGCTACTTGCGGCAATTTTGATATGCCAAAACCAATACCATGACCCAAACTAAGCCCAATTTTGTGCGTTTTAACAAAGAATGAATGGATGAACAGCGTGAAATGCGCCGCGATGAATACAAAGCTCAGGAGAATGAACGCAGCAGCGGGCTGCTTTTGCGAAATTGCAACCGCAAGACCTCCAGGAACTGCAAGAACAAGCCACCAAAACGCATTAAGCTTCAAGAAAGCGAACACATCCTGTTTTGCTATTTTTTGACCTGTCAATTGAGACCAACTCGTAAGGCGCAAGACTGAATATATTATGAGCGATAAGATAAAAAACATCACGGTGCCGCCAATCATCAACCACACAAGGCTTTGAATCGCGCTAGCGTTCTGCGCCGCAATAGCCGGGTTTAACATGGCTTCCTTCGTAACAGTGCCACCAGCGAACATGCCGGCAAGCTTTGCCTTTGTGAGATAACCTACAATAGCGCCAAGAAGCACTATCGCGCCCCAACACAAACCGTCAAAAAGCATCATCAGAACAATCTTTTTACTTTCATTGAAAGTATTAATGAATAAGTCCATCTGGCGCTTGCCTTCAATAGATGAAGCAAAAAGAAGTACGACTCCTGAAAGTGCAGCAAGAATCCAAGGATACCCGCTCAAATAGGATAGAATGGCTAACGCAACTAAAACAAGGCCTATAAACTTGGATATTCCCCCTCTTTCCATGCAGTTGTTTCGAGGTTCGAAGTATATAAAATTTGTGTCATAACCTTTATAATCGAAAAATCGTAAAATATCATAGTGAACAGACGTTTCAAATATCCTTTTCTATTGACACTTGCGGCAATTACACCTGGAGTTCCAGCGCAGAGCGTAAGTTCACAACCAATGCTGCCACTTGAGACTGTTTTGAAAGAAACGTCTACAACTGAAGTTGACAGCACGCCCGTACCAAAACAAAATGCAGAACCCGCACCTTTGGCAAACACTCAAAAACCTGCTGTGCGTTTAGTACATGGCGGCAATTATGACGTTGAAGACTTGCTTGAATATTTGAGGCAAAGAGAATGCGCTTCAAAAAACGAGAAACAAGTATGCGTTGGGGACTATTCAACACTTGACGGAATATCCGGAAACAAATACACTGATGCAATAAGCCAATTTGATGACCGCGTTATGGATGAGGAACGCAGGCGACGAGCAAATTCTCTATACGGCGAACGCGAGCCCTGGGGACTATTCGTCGAACTTAGAACCACTGTCGATAAAATGACGCGCGAAGAAAAAATGCGCTATCTCGCTATCGGACAAGGACCTTCTATTGTAGACCTTTGGATTTGCGGAGCAATGCCAAAACAGCACTATCTTGACAGAGTGATGGGCGCAATAGACGAATCAATCGGACCAAAGGGCGGCATTCCTGAAGCTGAACAAATAACAAGAAGAAATAACGAGCCAATACGAGAACCCACAACAGGCGGAAAAAACGCGCCTTTAACCCCTGAAGAAGAAGCACGGCTCGATGAAGTTCTTATTGGATTAACTCCTGTTAGAATTGTAGTTCCTCCAATACGAATGCCTGACGGCACAACACGCTCTCATTTCCAATCATCACAATCTGAAAATGAGCGAATTGGACGAGAGGCAACCGTGCGCGAACTACAGCTTTACGGCAGCGCGGAAAAAATGATTCGAATGAACCAATTGCGATCAAGACGCGACGCTGAAACAACCATTTTCTTACATGAACGGCCGCGCCTTCTTAATGCAGATGATGGAATAGCTACGGTGAACTCTCTACACGCATTTGCTCGCGCAGGAAATTATGATCAGTTCGCGGCCAAAATAGTCAACAACACATCAAGCCTTCCAACAAGACTTGTGATAGAAGATTCAGATTTTTACAAACCATTCGATGAAATGAAACGCAGACAACTTTTTGAAACACTGCGCCAAAGCACAATAGAAGAACTTTGCGTATCTGCGCTTGACACGGGCCTAGGCCAAGAAGTAGGCCTGCTCACAAAAATCAACGACGAATTCCAAGAATTGAAGCTAGTAGTGCGAAAAGAAGGAGTTGTAGGCGTGACACTCGACTCTGCTTTCGATTTCTACGGCAGATGGGATCTGCCAGAATACACCGCGCTCGAACTTGCTTCTAAAACACTTGAAGATGCACGCAGAGCGGCAAACTCTCATGATTTTGAGAGCTTCCTTCAAAACGTACAACTGGGAGTTGAACATCAACCGACCGCTCCTGACGCGCAAGGACTCAATCCTGAGCCCATAAATCAAGGAATACTTGAAAGATTCTACAAAACACTAGCAGGCGCTCTAGGGCTCAAAACAGACGTTTGGAGAGGAGACCACGGCGAAGGAATACAAGTACACGTAAACCTTGAGAACGGAACACAATACATAGTAGCAGTACGGCAGAACAGGATAATCGGGCTAAGCGTTTATTCCGGCGGGTAACTCATCTTTTTAATCATCTAAAATAGTAACATTAATATACAGTTATATGTTATTTTATGATATGTCAAGTGTAACACTTGTAAAAACAAGAAAAGTCGGAGGATCTCTTGTAGTGACGATCCCGAAAAACGTTGTTCAATCGGAACAACTTGCGCAAGATCAGTTCATAGAAGTGACCATAACAAAGACTCCCGAATCATACCGCGGAATCCTCAAAATGACAAGATTCCATAAAGAGGATAAACTTGACGTCCATGATTATTGATTCTTCTGCGTGGATAGAATATCTCACTGATGCCGCATGCGCGTCTGCAGTAGAGCAGTATCTTGCTAAAGAGGACTGCACAACGCTGAGTGTGACACTCGCTGAAGTGCTTGCCAAAACCCTTAAAATAGGAGGAAATCCAAATCTTATCCACAGAGCGATTAAAAACCTAAGCTTGATCGAACCAGTCAGCGAGCAGCTCTCAGTTGAATCTGCAAGTATTTATTTTGAACGCAGAAAAACGCATCATAAATTCACTCTAAGCGACGCGTTCATATTGGCGTTTGCACGAATGAATCACGTAAAAATACTAACAAAAGATACGGATTTTGCCGGATTAAAGGAAGCGGTGATTGTTCACTGAACAGATACGTGCAACTTCAAGGGTACGTACAATTTGTACCTGCCCTTGAACGAGTTCCGGATTTTCAATCTCTTGAACACGTTCGTAGCTGATTTCATTATATGCGTATCACGTTTAGTTATCACGTATAAACAAAAGTTCATACTCGGTTTTTGTTTAATTAATCTTTTCACGTTTGGATTGATGTTTTGATAAATCGGCAAGCATTTTATCTTCTTTTCTGACTCTTCGCTCAAGCTTCTTTATGTCCTCTTCAGGAGGCAGTTCTTCTGGAACAATCCTGCTTTCCAAGAGTATTCCTCGAACCCGTTTATTATTTTTAACGTGTTCCCGCGTGATTTTATTTTCGCCATCGAGATCCTCTTTTTTCACGTTGAAATTCGTGATTTCCGTAGCCAAATTCTTTGCAGCAATAGTTACCACTGGCAGAAAATCGGCAATTGGCCGATTGGATGGAATCTTTAGCTTATTTTTCATTTGCATAGTTGTGAAACCACCAAACAGCGCCTCATCCCCCTTGCTGCGTATTCTCGCAAAACCCTCATCATCAACTCCTCGCTCATAAATTGTTTTTGAGAGCTCACTTTCAGATACAACCAATTTGTCTCTTGCTTCAAATCTTTCTTGCAATGAAATTCTCTGCTCTATCAGCTCTTGTTTTCTGGTTTGTATCGCAAAGTAGCTTTGCGCAAAAGCAATTTGCTCTTTCCTAGGATCGCCATTCTGCGCTACCAGATAACACGCGTATCTTGTTAGCATAATGTCCTCGATTTCTCTTTTAGCTCCAGACCCAAGCTCAACCATTTTCCTGGCATCAGGAAAATGGTCGGCCACTGCATGTCCTGAATTCTTGCAGGCAAGTTTTGCCTTTTCAATGGAATTGATGAAGTTCTCCCACTTGTCATAACCTAGAAGCTTTTGCAATTCTCTTGCAAACCAGAACTCCACACCATCTGTTTCTTGTGCGCAATCTTCAAATAATTTCTTTAGTTTAATGATGATTTGCTTATCCATCTGTTATCCTGTGAACTATTTACTTATAAATCTCACGCGAGAAAGTCCAGTGGTTTAGATGGCAGTATCGTCATCCTGTCTTGTGGATGTTCCTGCAGGAGGCTGAGCATCTTGTTGGTCGATGGTCGTCGGCCCGCCCTGATATTCCACAATAGGCGTACAGAACTCCCTGCCAAAACTCGAATCAAACGCTGAACCCTTCGGAAGACCAGGCTGAACCAATAAACACGCAGTATCCCACTGCGCAAAACTATTAAAGTATTCATGACGCTTATCAGGAGGAGTAGACTCTGTAGGCTTTAACACAATCTCTTTCTTGAAAAGTTTAGCTTGCGAGATCGGCTCTGCGTACGCGGTTGGGAACTCAACTTCACCTTCTTCAATCGTTGCAGGAGTAGTTCCTGTCGCAGGAACTACCACTTGAACTGTTTCTCCAGCTCCAGTTCTTCTTAATTCAACATTATACCTCAAATCCTTCTCACCTGCAACATTATTAGTCACTGACACTTGAACGTGGTATAATCTTAGCGTAATATTGCCGAATCTGGACAAGTTCACAGCAGGATTACTCAAATCAACACGAATACCATTGATTGTTGTTATGTTTCTTCCAAGAATGTCAATCAATTGCTGTCTCGATAGTCCTCTAATATCTATCGGGAAACTACGCTCTGCATTGATAACACCGCTTGAGACGAACTGGCCGCTAGGGCCACGACCAGCTATCACATTACTAGGAGTTATCTCGTGAATCTGCCCGCAAATAGTCGAAACAAGACAATTTTCTATTCCTCCCGCCAAACAAAACTCCTGAATCATACGCGTACGACGCTCCTCAACTTCCTTCGCATTCTTGTCCCAAATAAGATTAGAAAGCTGAGTAAGGCCAGCATATTGGTTGTAAATCTTCATAAGACGGCCAAGACCACCCCAAACATCACCTTGCCCGAACAGCCCAAAAGCACTGCGGCTCCTAGCCGCAGCACGCTCCTCATTACGCTCCATACGAGATCGGGCGAATAAAACATTTTTTGCCTCAGTTGATTGACCATTGACATTGACAGCCGCTCCATCGCGGGCTTCATCTATCTGAGCAGGAGTGAGAGGAGACCCTTTCTCATCTTCATCGGTTGCCGGATTATCAGCATGGAGGTAGTATGCATCAGTTTCTGGATCATAAACAAGATATGTATCTCCGTTGGCATCCTTGTGCACGACCGCGACCTCTCGATTGAGCTGATTACGGTCACATTTATAGAAGAAACAGTCAGGTTTATCACGTTCAGCTTGAATTTCATCATTTCTAGCCGTGATAGCGGCATCAATAGCGTCTTGATTAGTTACCGCACCATTGCTCCCAATAATGGGCGGAGGAATGCTCCTTGTCGGCTCCCAGTAAAGAGTTTCGCTAGAACCAAACTCTTCAATCCCCCTACCAACCAAGGGGATATTATTAACAGAACGTTCACGACTGAGCGTGATCGGCACAGAAACATCATTGCCATCCTCATCCTGCAAAATCACAGTCTGCGTCCTATCAACATTCCTCGTCCTGCTTCTTAACGTGAATTCTGCACTCTTAGATTCATCACAAGTAAGACCGCAACTTGAAACGTCCTGCTCAGTTATACGCGTAACACTACCATCACTATGAACTAATGTTTCAGTTGTAGTTTCAACTTTGTTGGATACTAGCGTGCCTTCGTCAATCGTCACAACCGGCGGTATTGTTTGCTTATGTTCAGGAGGAATACGTAAAATAACCGGATTTCTCGCGTCAAGCTCGGCTTCCCGGAGATTTGCCTTAGCAAGGGCAAGGGCTTCTTGTGCGGAGAGAGCATCATTTACATTTGCAGTATCAAAAACGAGCTGGGCGGCTGTCACGGCAGCAAGATAATACTTAAGGTCGTCTTCTGGGTCGGAGGCATATGTTTCCCAGTCATACTGCCCGCCAGCCCTCACAAGGTCAGGCAGGACGCTCGCAGGAACTTGCATGCCGAGGTAGGTAGTGCCTCGATATACCGCTCCATTAGAATGAACCTCCGCTGCCGCGGGAGCCCCAACAGGAAGTGGTGCAGCAGCCGTTCCCGGAGCGGAAGGTGGAAGAGGAGTCGTCGCGGTTTGCAGTGTTCCATCAACGCCAAAATATACAAAGGCGCGATCGAATTGAGCGAGATCACCTTGAATTTGAGCAATACCGCTCGAATCATCATTTCCTGAAGTTGCGGGTGCAGGCGGTGCATCAGCAGGAGTG
>Ga0209542_10011884_pt1 | contig 15356 bp, 14 predicted proteins | sample RifCSPhighO2_01_FD_184028 | JGI IMG/M metagenome (GOLD analysis project Ga0209542, IMG submission 184028) | Soil microbial communities from Rifle, Colorado - Rifle CSP2_plank highO2_0.1 (SPAdes) (version 2) | ecosystem: Environmental > Terrestrial > Deep subsurface > Rock core/Sediment ... | reverse complement strand
TAAGTCTTGCAATGTATTTTTAGCTGTGCTTCTTTAGTTTTCTTCATAACAGGATAAATTATAAAAATTTATAAGGCATCAAATATAGCCTTTGGTATGCCCGGATGGCACAATGGTACTGCGCGAGTCTTGAGAACTCGTTTCCTCACGGATATCCCGGTTCGATTCCGGGTCCGGGCGTTTAGGGGATTGTAAATCCACTTTTGGACCCGATTGTGATATTCTGCGAGCAAGCCGAGCAGAGATTTTTAGTTTTCTTGACTCATAGAACTTCTTTATCTAAAAGAAGTTGTATTTCGATTCCGGGTCCGGGCGTGTTTCCCCAGATAAGTTTATAACATCTTTTTTACCTATAATTCAGTAAAATGACAAAAAAGGGGTTTGGTTGGATATGGGTGGGAGGAATTATAATCTTCTTAGCGGTAATTACTCTATTTTTTTCAAGACAAATTACAGAAAAACAATCATCTGCCCTAATCTCAAATGGCTTACCCGAGTGCGATAATCTAAAAATAACACAATATTCGTATAGCCTAAGTTCTGTACAAGTAGACTTTTGTTATTTAAAAAATGCAATAATAAAAAATGATTCTAACTTATGTAAAAGATTATCTTGGTCTGAAGATAGAAAGAACCTTTGTGCAAAATTAGCGAATGGATATAAAAAATGTGAAAATTTAAGTTCTGATTTGAAATCAATGTGTTATTCTGGACTCGCTATGGCTAAAGGAGATATAAAAATTTGTGATTTATTTAAGAGTAAATATTTAAAATATGATTGTTACATTAAAATCGCAACCGAAAATAAAGATATTCAAATCTGTATGCAAATTTTAGATACAGATACAATGGCTAGATGTTATGTTGCGGTAGCAGAATCAAAAAAAGATATTGCCCTTTGTGATCAGTTACCTAAATCGTGGGTTGCCGACAAAGAGGATTGTTATGGTAGTATTGCAGTAGTCTTACAAGATTTAGACATTTGTAATAAAGCACAAAAGTCTGAAAAAAGAAATAGATGTTACTCGATGGTCGCCGAATCTAAAGAGGACACAAATATTTGTAATTTAATAAAAGGAGATTACGTTGCGGATGAGGATAAGGATCAATGTTATCTAAATATTGCAATCTTAAAAAAAGATATTGGTCTCTGCGATAATTTAGGGGTACTTAAAGATCAATGTTATAGTCAAATAGGACCAGAAACTCTTGGTGAATCTGCTTGTATGAAAATTAGCGGTCTGGGAATTAAAGACAAATGCTATCTAAATATTGCAATCTTAAAAAAAGATATTGCTATATGTGATAAAACTTCGGATTCGGATAATAAAGATATGTGCATTTCTTCTGTAGCATTAGTTAGTGATAAAGAAAGCATCTGTGAAAAAATTGAAAAACTAGAAATAAAAGAAGAATGTTATTTGCTATCTGCAGTAATGAAAAATAGTTTCAAAATTTGTGAAAAAATTAGCAAAGAAAGTTTATCTCTTGAAAAATGTTATTCCGGTGTTGCAGCAGCAAACAATGACGTGAATATCTGTGAAAAAATATTAAATTCAGCTGATAAGAAAGAGTGCGTTTCGAATGTAGCAATCTATAATAACGTTTAAATTAAAGAAATCAATGACAACTAATAAAATATCAATAAATAAAAGAGGTAATTTGAAGATTATACTAATTGTATTTGGGATATTATTAATTATAGTCATTTTGACCTTTTTTTTAGTTAATCGGGAAGTTCAAGATTCGGACGAATGCAATAAAATTTCAAATATCGGAATTCAAAAAGACAGATGTTATGAAAAAATGGCCATTGATAAAAAGGATCTTATTATTTGTAATAATATAAAAAATCTTTTAATAAAAGATTTTTGCAACGCAGTGATAACGGCAAATCTGACTATTTGTGATAATTTTAATACCTCAATGAAAGAAAATTGTTATATAAATGCAGCAATATCTAAAGACGATGGGCATATCTGTGAAAGAATAAATAAAACCGAATCAAAATATTATTGTTTAGCTTCGGTTAAAAAAGATTTATCTGTTTGTGAAAGTCTTCAGAATTATTCTAAAGATAGTTGCATCTTCTGGGTGGCATTAGCAAAAGAAGATTTATCTGTTTGTGATAAAATGTCTCAAGAAATTGGAATTTTTGATTGTTATGCAAAGATTGCGGGTTTAAAAAAAGATGAAAGAATCTGTCAAAAGATTAATGTTGAAAAACAAGGACCATGTTATTCTAATGTAGCTTCTGCCAAAAGAGATTTAATAATTTGTGACAGAATTAGCGAACAAGATTGGTGGCGAGAAGAATGTTATTCTAATGTTGCAGCTGCAGAAGGTAATGAAGTTATTTGTGAGAAAATATTAGCATATGAAAGTAAAGATCGCTGTTATTTTGGCGTGGCTTTAACAAGAATGGATGCTAGTCTATGTGATAAAATCTGGGGTTCTGAAAAGAAAGAAAATTGCAGAAGGATAATAAAACAGGAAATGGAAGTTTAGTAAAAAATTTTATGGTCCGGGCGTGTTTGTTCACCGCGGCAAGCAAGCCGAGCAGACATTTAAATAAATGATTTTATTAAGTAAATTATGAAAAAGAGATTACTTTTAAATTTTGTATACTACAATCCGGTTGGACATGTGATGGAAGCAATAAAGTATGCTAAAGGATTTTATGATGCTAATAAAAATTTAGAAGTTCATATTGCATTAAATAGTAGTTCTCCTATTGAATTAGCAAAAAGTTGCTTTTGGATAAAAAAAGTTTATGCAATCGAAACATCAAGAAAAGCTACAAAAGAAATGCAAACGAAAGGCGAAAATACTTCCTTCTTCAAAAATATTCCTAAGAGATGGGATTATATTATTACAGAGAATAGAATTATTTTAGAAACCCAAGGAAGATCAAAAATTTATTGGTTAGAAAAAGCTTTCCTTGAATATCTTAAACTTTCTAAGAAATTTTTACATGCTAAAAATGGAGAAGGTATTCTTTTCTATACTCGTAAATTACCTAAAAGTCTAAAATATAAACCGGGTGTCCAAGTAACATTAAATCTTCCAAAAACTGCTTTAAATTTTGTAAAAAAATATGATTCTAAAGGAAAGAAAATTTGCATCATGCTTGGAGGTTCAGCAGGATATTGCATGTATCCTCATATAAATTCTTGGATTAAAATAATAAAATCTCTTAATAGAACTTTTCCTGATGTTAAAATCTATCTAACGGGAGTCAAGAAATCAATAAAAGGCAGAACGAATACTCAAGCATATACAAATAAACAAATTAACAATCTACTTAAACAATTTAACAATGTTATAGACTGTTATGACATTGGGCTCTGGAATCAATTAGCATTAGTTAAACAATGCGACATTTTTATTTCGCCACATACTGGTTTTGGCTGGCTTGTATCTCATGTTGGAACACCCTGGCTTGTAATATCGGGAGGAGATTGGGAAGAAGTAACTGCTGTTTTCAATGGATTGCCATTTTATTGCGTATTACCCAATGATAGAAACTATCCTTACTGGGGACAAAAAAGTTTCAATAAATATTCTAATAAAGGAAAAATTAAAGGTATGGATCCAGAAGATTTAGATAAAAAGATACCTGAAGTTATTGAAGGAGCAAAATTGTTATTCGATAAAGATTTTATTTACAAAGATGCGCTTAATAAACATATTCTGAACATAAAAAAATCAAATATACGCCCAGATTATAAAAAGAAAATGTTGGCAAATCCACGATCTTTTGAACCTTCGTGGTAAATGTTCCTGGTGTGTTTGTTTAATTCTCCCCCCATGCAATCCTAAGAATTTTCCATAAACTTAAGAAAGGTGATAAATTATAGACTTCTAATGGACAAAGAGAAAAAGCTGGATAAAGAGAAAAAATTAAATAAAGAACAAATCCAAGCAGTTAACTTTGTTGAGGGCAATTTACTTATTATAGCTAGTGCAGGAACAGGAAAAACAACAACAATTGTAGAAAGATATGCAAACTTAATAAATAATCATGGATACAAACCAAGCGAGATTTTAATGACTACATTTACTAATAAGGCGGCTAAAGACATGGTTAAAAAAATATTAAAAAGAACAGGTACCCAACCTCCATATGTTGGTACAATGCATTCTCTTTTTCTAAAAATATTAAGAGATAATGCTTCTCTTATACTCCCAACTAAAGAGTTTAGCATTATAGATGATTCTGATAAAAGAAAATTGATAAGAAGAATTTTACTAAGCGAGAAGATAGAAACAAAATATGATAATATAAAATATTTTTTAATGTGGATAAGTAAATTCAAAAATCGTGCTATCTTGGCAGATAAACTCTCTTCTGAGATGAGTTTAGACGATATAAAGCAAGAAGGAATTATAGAAGATGTTTTAGACGACGACATTATAAGAATAGACCCAAGATTAAGGAGGTCTGTAAATAAAATATATAAAAAATATGAAGAAAATTTAAGAAAAGATAATTTAATAGATCTAGATGATATCTTGCTTTTAACATTGAGACTTTTTGAGAACAATAAAGAGCTTAGGGAAAGATATTCTAAACAATTTAAAGCGATAATGGTTGATGAGGCACAAGATTTGAATATTGTTCAGATAAGAATTTTGAATCTTCTCCAAACCAATAATCTCTGTCTTATTGGGGATGATTGCCAGAATATCTACGAATGGAGAGGGTCATCTAATGAACTTGTTTTTGACTTTAATGAAAACCACAATAGGGTTTTCTTAAAAGATAATTATCGTTCAGGAAAAACAATTATTTCTGCAGTAAATAAAGTGATTGATTCTATGAGTTTTAAGATTGATAAGCAACTAAATTGTACTAAAGAACATAATGGGCAGGTATCAGTTGAACCATTTTATAATTTTGATAGTGAAGTTGAGTTCATTGTTGAAAAAATTAAATCTTTATTAGATAAAAAAGTGGCTCTGGAGGAAATTGCAGTTTTATTCAGGACAAATAGAATTGGGAAATCTATAGAAAGGGCCTTGCGAAAGAATAAAATTCCTTGTCATCTCTCAAAATCTAAAGATTTTTTTGAGAGAGAAGAGATTAAAGATATTCTTTCATTTCTTAGATTAAAAGTTAATCCTCATTCTAGAATTGATTTTGAAAGGATATTGATGCTTTTAGATGGTATTGGTGAAGCAAAAGCTAAAATTTTTGAGGATATTGCTAAAAAATATAATTGTTCTTATATAAAAGCATTAGATTGTCCAGAAGAACTAAAATTAAATTCTAACTTAATGCGAGAAATTAATAGATTAAAATCGTTATTTAATAATGTTAGCAAAGATCATTTAATTGACTTTCTAAAAAATTTTGGTTATGTGAATTATTTAAGAGATAAGTATGAAGACGAACAAGATAAATTAGATGATAAGATGGAAAACATAATTGTCTTTGAAGAACTTTTTAACGAAGATTACACCCAAGAGGGAGGAATAAAGGGTTTTTTAGATAGTCTAATTGAATTAGAGAAAAGAGAAAAAACCAAAGATAAAGTTACACTTAGTACAATCCATAGTGCTAAAGGTTTAGAGTGGGAACATGTTTTCTTAGCTTCATGCAATGAAAAAACATTGCCTTTTTATATAACTGATTTAGAAAAAACAAAAAGAGATAGCGAACTAAGATTATTTTATGTTGCTTTATCCAGAGCAAAAAGTTCAATTACAATTACACATTACGAGCATAGCGATTGGGGAAAAGAGATTGAAAGATCTCATTTTTTAGATATTATTGATTCATGAGATTGAAATCTGCTAAATCTCCTCGTCCTTCTCCACACCCAACTCTTTCTGAAGAAGTTTCAATTGGTCTCGCAGAGCTATGGCAAGTTCAAAATCTAGGGCGTCGGCAGCAGCACGCATTTCTTTTTCTAATTGAGGAATTAATTTCTCTTTTTCTTTTCTTGGGATATGTTTTGTGTCTTTGACAATAATTGTTTGTTCTTCAATTGGTTTGATTATTGTTTTTGGTTCGATATTATGCTTCTCGTTATAATTAAGCTGAATTGTTCGTCTTCTTTCTGTTTCGCTTAAGGCGTTCTTAATTGATTCGGTCATTTTATCTGCATATAAAATAACTTTAGCATTTAGATTTCTAGCTGCTCTGCCAATAATCTGAATTAAACTCTGCTGGTCTCTTAAAAATCCTTCTTTATCGGCGTCTAAGATTGCCACAAGTCCAAGTTCAGGTATGTCAATTCCTTCCCTAAGTAAATTAATTCCAACTAAAACATCAAATTTGCCAACTCTTAATTGTCTTAATATCTCTGTTCTTTCTAATGTCTTGACTTCAGAATGCAGATATCTTGTTTTAATGCCTAAGGAAGCAAAATAATCTGCAATTTCTTCTGCTAATTTTTTAGTTAAAGCTGTAACTAAAACTCGGTCTCCTCTTTTAATTACTTCTTGAATCTCTTTAACTAAATCAGGCATCTGGTTTTTGATTCCCCTAACTTGAACAACCGGGTCAACAAGGCCAGTTGGACGAATAATTTGTTCAACTGTTTGCTTTGAATTTTCCTTTTCATATTTAGCAGGAGTTGCACTTACAAAAATAACATTCTGGTTTTGCATATATTTCTCAAATTCTTCAAATTTTAATGGACGGTTGTCTAACGCACTTGGAAGTCTAAAACCATAATCTATCAGGGTTTGTTTTCTTTGTCTATCTCCATTATACATTCCATGCAATTGCGGGATTGTTTGATGGCTTTCATCAATGACAATCAAAAAGTCCTTTCGTGTGCTGCGTTGGACTTTTGGATGCTCGAAGTGTTCCACGCACTGAAGTGCGTGGTTCGTCAAACACTTCGACATTAAGAAGTCTTTACCAAAATAATCTAATAAACAATAAGGTTTTTCTCCTTCGTTTCTGCCATCAAAATGCCTTGAATAATTTTCTATTCCCTTGCAGAAACCTAAAGTTTTCATCATCTCCAAATCATAAGTTGTTCTTTGTTTGAGCCTCTGTGCTTCAACCATTCCGAGCTTTGGCAATTGCTCTTCTAACTCTTGTTCAATTAATTTAAGGGCCCTTTGAGTCTGCTCTTCTGGGGTAACGAAATGCCTGGCTGGAAACAGGAAATAATGGTCTAATTGCTGAAGTAGTTCTGAAGTTGTTTTATCTAAGATAGTTATTTTTTCAATTTCATTTCCAGATAATTCTACCCTCATGATATCTTTTTCATATCCTGGAATTATATCTATTGTATCTCCTTTAACTCTAAATCTCCCGGATAGAAGTTCAATGTCATTTCTCTCATATTGCATATCTAAAAGTTTAGACATTATTTCTGTTCTAGTTATCTTAATCTTTCTAGAGAAATCATAACCCATTCCCAAGAAATTCTTTGGGTTTCCAATACCATAAATGCAAGATACTGACGCAACAACAATAACATCTTTTCTTGACATTAAAGATGCTGATGCGCTTAATCTCATTCTTTCAATCAGAGGATTAATCTGGGAATCTTTTTCAATATATTGGTCTTTTTGAGGAATATAAGATTCAGGCTGGTAATAGTCATAAAAAGATATGAAATATTCAACTCTATTTTCTGGGAAGAATTCTTTGAATTCCCTAAATAGTTGAGCTGCTAGAGTTTTATTGTGTGCAATTATTAAAGTTGGCTTCTGGACTTGCGCAATTACTTGCGCTATAGAAAAAGTCTTACCACTTCCAGTAACTCCGAGTAATGTCTGCGGATTCTTTGCCATTTTGATTCCTTCAACCAATTCTTTAATTGCCTGCGGCTGTGAACCCGCTGGTTTAAATGGGGAGATGAGTTTGAATTTATTTGTCATGAGAATGAGGAAGGGCGGAAGTTTAAAAAGGTTTTTTATTAAGATGTCAAGAACCTCGGAATAAATTCCGGGGCGTGTTCGGGGTTCTTGAGCATGCTCAAGATTTGTTTTTGCTTCATCAGGAGCTATGCTCCTGAGTGCGCTCAAGATTTAATAATCTTGACGTCTCACAAACTAAAGTAGGGAGCTTGCAAAAAAATAAAAATCCCAGCCGACCCAGAGGGTCGGGGTATTTTTAATCCTCCAACTGGGAACGACGGCCGAGGCAGAGCCTCGGGGTATTAAACCCAGTTGTAGGAAATAAATCTTGACATGTCTGGCATCTTAGGATATACCTTTTTTGTAGACAAATTTGTAGAAAAGTTTAAATATGTAGTCACCCATATAATAATATGTATATTGAAAAAAGAAAGGCCAATGGGAAGGTAAGATATTACTTGGGACATTCATTCAGAGAAGAGGGAAAAGTGCATAAAATAAGAAAATTTCTTGGCTCTGATTTAGACGAGAAAACCCTCAAAGATAGGGAAGAAAAGGCAAAAATACTTATTTTAGAGGAGATAGAAAAATATAATATTATAAAAGACCCTCTAAAATTTGAGCCTTCTTTGGATGAAATTAATTATCTTAAAAGACTAGAAAATCAAATACCTTTCAAAATTAATCATTTATCTCAAAGCGATTGGAAAATCTTTTCTGAATTATTTACATATAACACTAATGCAATAGAAGGAAGCGAATTGAACAGCAAAGAAGTAAGGGATATTCTTGAAGAAGATAAATGGCCTGACAAGTCTAAAGAAGATATTGCTGAGACATATGGTGTAAATGGGGCCATTGACTTTATTAGAAAGACAAAAGAAATTATTTCTTTAGATTTAATTTTAAATTTACATAAGATTGTATTTAGAAACTCAAAGAACTTCGCAGGCCAATTTAGAAAACCAGGTGAAGAAGTCGTTGTAATGGCTTCTGGTGGGCGAGTTGTTCATGAAGGTGCTCCACAACCAAGGATTGTTGGATTACTTAGGGAACTTATCGATTGGTATGAACAAAATAAAAAGAAATATCCTGGAATTGTTCTCGCAGCAGTTGTTCACAACCAATTTGAAAATATTCACCCATTTAGAGATGGAAATGGACGAGTTGGAAGGATTCTTCTAAATAACATTCTATTGAAGAATAATCTACCACCACTAAATATTGATTTAATGAATAGGCAAGAATATTATGCAGCCCTACAAGAATATGAAAAAAGACATAACTTAAAACCAATGATTGAATTGATAATTAAAGAGTATAATGCTTTCAAAAGAATTATTAAGTAATCAATCTGTTTTGTAGACAAATTTGTAGACAAAATTTATTTGTAGTCAATTACAAACTCAAACGTATTTTATCTGAGGAATTTTGGAATATTTCTTTCTCAAATTAGAACTTTCTGGTATGGCCCACTCTAAATTCTCTTTTGTCCAGTCTTGTTTATCAGATGTTATTAATATTAATTTATTTTCTTGGTGATGTTGAATTCCCGAAGCCAATATATTGGCATCTGAATGATTCTTTGTATAAGTAAATAAATTACTTTTTAGCTCGAAGTCAATTTCCTTGATAGGCATTACTTTTTTATCTATTAACTTCTGAATAAAAAATTCAATTCTAAACTCGAAAATGCTTTGAAAATTATCTAAAAAATCAATGAACTCCACGGAAGAGCGGTTTTGAGTTTCTTTTAATGATAGAAACTTTTGAATCCTAATAATGTCTTGTTTATACAAATCTTTAGTCTGGATTTCATAGTTTTTGTCTTTTAACTTATTTTTAACTTCATTAATAATGATTTTCATCCTTTTTATTAATGAAGAAATATCTCTATCCAAAACAAAATAACAAACAATAAAACTTTCTAATTTGTCCTTGACAAACGATAAAAACTTTTCTTCATTTTGAGCATAACCAATTATGATACTAGTATCTAAAAAGTTATCCATCTTCATTTACCCCTTCTTTAGCCATGTCTCCAACCATCTCACTTAACATCTTTGATTTTTCATCCTCAGGCAATTTAGGAGGTTCTTTTAGTTTGCTTAGACAGTTACGATATTCTATTTCTAAATCTGTTATCATTTCTTTTGCATTAGAAATCTTATTATTAATTGATTCTTTAAGATAGATTGACTTAAATTCTTCCATATTTGCAAATCTTGGATATTTCGAGAGACTTACAAAGAAGAGATGTATTGCAATCATCTTCCAAACAGCATCAAATGTTTCTAAGATGGTCTTTTTATGTTCATTTAAATCAAAATGAATCATTTTCCCAATTAATAATTCGAAATCGTGTAAAAGGGAATTGATTAGTAATGATTCGTTATCCGAAGGGAAAGCGAAATACATCTCGACCAATTTCTTTCTTAACTCTACTTTTCTTTCGTTTAAATTATCTGCTAGGATTTCGATTATCTCCTCTTTTTTTTGATACAAACTCTGATCATAATTAAAGTATTGATTTTTGCAAATTACTTTTGTCCAATGCAATTTAATGTTTTCTAAGATAATCTTTTTCATATAATCTAATACCTCTTTCTCGTTTTCTAATTTAATTGAATAAGTCGAATAGTCTTTATCGGGCTCGTATTTTATTAGAGTCATCTTACCGTAGAGATACCAGGCGGTTGGTAATTGTAAATTAAATTTGTCAATCACATTTACTATTGATTTTTGAATCTTTATCTTGGTCGGATTCTCTTCTCCATTTACTCTGAATATTTTCTTAGCATTATGAAAAAGAAAATAGAATAACTCTTTTTCTTTTCTTGTTATTGGAATGTCTAAATAAGTATCATCTCTAATCAATTTGAATATTCTAACTTTTTCACCTAAAACTATTTCTCTTACTTTATTTTCTTTTTGTAAATCTTTAATATAATCCTTTATAGTCAACCAATTTGAACCAATCTCTTTGCTTATGTCTTGAACAGAAAGAGGTTTTTGTTGTCTGTCTAATGTTTCGAGGATTTTCTCTTTTATCTCTTGTGGTGTTTTTTTCTTTTCAGTTATATCTGACATGATTTAGTTCTCCAATTTTATATTTAGTCAAGAAAATAGAAGTTTATAAATATTTTTGTACGTAGTTACTGCTTATAATTATATTTAGTTACTATAAGTAACTACATTTTCTATAATAAACAATAAAATAAACAGAAATGAATTTGAGATTATTCTTTCCTCAAAATCTCTTTGCTCCTCAAAAGCCTCTGAAAGGTTATTGCAAACCTATGCGCCTCATCACGCATGGATTGCAAGAGTTGCAGGCCTTTATTCTTTCTGTCTATTACTATTGGGTTTTGTCTATTGGGGACATAAATTTCCTCGAACTTCTTAGCAAGGGAAATAACTGGAATCTTTAAGTTCAATTGCCTTAGAGATGAAAGAGCAGCACCAAGTTGAGGAAGACCGCCATCAACTACAATTAAATCTGGATTTTTCATTGATTTAATTAGTGTTCCAGAATATCTTCTCAAAATAACTTCTTTCATTGCAAAATAATCATCTCCCTGGGTTGGATTTCTAATCTTAAACTTTCTATAATGCAACTTATCTGGCAACCCATTATAAAAAGAAACCATTGAAGCAACTGTATTTGTTCCACCAAGATGAGAAATATCAAAACATTCTATACTTTTAGGAAGTTTTTCAAGCATCACAAAACCCTTCTGGTTTTTACCTCGGCTTTTAAGCCGAGGTTTATTCGTGGTTTTGTGAGAACCGGGAGAAATCGACAGATTATACTCCAACTTAAAAGTTGGAGATTTCTCACGTGTATTAAGTATTTCTTGCAAGGCAGTTATCCTATCACTTCCAGCAAAAAATGTTGTTGTAATATTCTGGGCAACTAAATCTAATAAATCTTTTTTATCGCCTCTTTGAGGCACAATAATTGAAACTGAACGTCTGGATTTTTTAGAAAGATATTCTCCAAATGCCTCATCAATCTGATGAGGAATTATTAATTCTTGGGGTATTGGGGCATAGTCATAATACTGAATTAGAAAATCTTCAAAGAAGTCTTCATAGTAAGAAAAATTATACGCTTGTTTATCTTCTAAAACTCCTTTTCTTATTGTAAATAATAAAAGATAAACTGAATCTCCAAGAATAGAATAATTAATTATATGCGCATCAACTGCCCGAGTCATTTCAATTAACTGTCTTTCTTTCAATGTCTTCAACGCTTGAATCTGATTTTTTAAAGTTAGGGCATGCTCATAATATGTCTTTGAAGATGAGAGATTCATCTGTGCCTTTAATTCAGAAATTAAAGAATCAACATTCCCCTTTAATATCTCCCTGGCTTGAGCAACTCTTTTAGAATATATTTCTTTATCAATTGTTTTCTTTAGAGCTCTATTTGGTTGCCTTGTAAGAACTCTAAAATTTCTTGTCAGAACATCAAGTATTAACTTTCTTATTGCTCCAGAAACAAATGGGCCAAAATATTCGCCTTTTTCATCTCTTGCCCTAACAACTTCCAACCAAGGCAAATCTCCTTGATGAAGCAAGATATAAGCATATTTTCTTGAATCTTTCAAATCTAAGTTATATTTAGGATAATATTTTTTAATCAAATTATTTTCTAAAAGTAAAGCTTCAACTTCATTTGTAGTTGTAAATATATCAATGTCAGCAATGTGCATAACTAAATCTGCTGTTTTTGGGTCAAGGTCTTTTTTCTGAAAATAGGAAGAAACTCTTTTTTTGAGGTCTTTTGCTTTACCTACATAAAGTATTTCCCCATTTGAATTTTTAAATAAATAACATCCCGGGCTATTTGGCAAAAATGTTATTTGTTCTTTTTTAACCATTTTTATTTGTGTTAAATGAGGTATAATTAGTTTATGTAAAATTTTAGATTTTATTTATATATAATTTCTTTAATAGAATCAATAAACTCAATACATAACTTCTCTATTTTATTCAGATGTTTCTCATCTTTGACTTCCAGCTCAACACCATAAGTATAATCTTCTCTCAATTCAATTATACTATTCTCATGTTCATTTTCCACTTCTTCATACTTCATAAACTCTATAATCTCTGGATTAATTTTGATTTTACCCTCTTCTTGTAATGACTGAATTAATGCAATTGTGCAGGTCTGATTTTTACATTCATAGCCAAATTTAACTGCAATTGCAAGAAAGCAATGATACAATGTATAAAATCCTGCAGTAATACTCCAGTCAGAACAATTATTTCATGATTCTTAGTACTTCTAAATTATGTTGGGCTTTTCTTAGATGCATTAGTGCAAGATTAGGGTTTTGCTCGGTTTTCAAAATTCCCCTGTGACGTGGCTTCTTTCCTTGTTTTTTAGAATCTTCTATTTCTCTGTTAGCCTTATTTATGCACCAATCAAGATGTTTAGAAGCCTGTGAATCCATTTATGACCTCCGCATAATTATCATATCCAAATAAAACAATTGAAGTTTTAACAATTTCTAACATCGACTCATTCTTATCTTTAATATTTCTTATAAAATCCTCTTTAGTTGCTTTTATTATATGGAGTTTTTTTGGAAGCAAGCCCTGAATTTTGTCTAATTGTTTATCAACTTCATCTATTCTTTTTTTATCAAGAACAATAAAAATATCTATATCTTTTGCTTGAGCGTAATTTCTAGATGCTGAACCATAAAACAATAATATTTCTATATTTTCATATATTGATTTAAATTCATCTTTCCATCTTTGATATTTCGTTGCTTCATTGATGAGGGTAAAAGCTAGAAGTTTCTTGACAAACTCTTCCCCAATATTTATCCTATAAATAACTGATTTTCCTATTTTTTTAATAATAAGGATATTGTTTTTTTCAAATCTCTTCAAGAGCTTCATTGTTCCCACTTGAGTTATTTCCAATTCCTTACTTAGGGAATTTGCATTATAAAAATGAGATACTGCCTTGTAAATGAGAAGCAAGGCCTCTTGTTCTTTCTTTGTTAATTCTATCATTATATAACTCCAAGTTATGATATAATAACTTAAAGTTATTATATAAATCTTTGTATGTTTGGCTTTTTAGATTTTAAACCCCACAGCTCTGCGGTGATTAGGATAGCAAAATCTTAAGCAATTTCTTTATCTAGTAAAAATCTCTACAAGTTTTTTTTCAACTTCTTTTATTTTTGCGAGAATTATTTTCCCTGCCTTGTATTCTATTTGAGAAGCATCAGCGGTGAATATAAGAGAGGCCATAATAAAACTATCAGAACTAAGAGCACCAGAAGCAAAATCTTTTCTTGTAAGAGAAACTAAATCTTCATCATTCCTTTGGTTTGTAGTAATTTGAGCGAGAATAACATTTTGTCCTCTAAGTGTTGCAATTACAATGGCAGGTCTTTTCTTTACACCTGAAAAATCAGTATATGGAAAAGGCAAGACAATAACATCTCCTTTTACAAATCTTTCCATGCTTCTTCGTCCTCTTTTGAAAGCCAGTTTTTAGCAAGTACTTTTTCACTCGCTAACATGCAAAGTAATGCCTCGCTAAAATTTTCTTTTTTTAAAGGTCTTAATTCAACCCTATCTTCAAAAACAACAACACTTATTTTAGTTCCTTCTTTAAATCCTGCTAGATTTCTAGCTACGCTAGGAATACAAATCTGCCCTTTTTGGGTTATTGTTGCTGTTCTTATGTCTTTTATTTCCTGCAAATGGGTCGAATACTTTCCCGGCTTACCTCGGTCGTTGTTCTCAGTTGCAGGATTAAAAATACCCTCGACCCGCTCTTTAGCTGGGATTTTTATTTCTTCATTCATTTTAACTTTTCTTAATAGTAAGATATGTAAGAAAGACTATATAAATATTTGGCTTTGGTGTATCTACTTAGCCTTATGAAGTAAAACATAATTTACCGAGTATTTTAAATCCTCAAGATTTTAATAAAAATCTCCACCGTGTTCTCCAACTAAGATATTCTAAAAAGTTCATGACATCATGTCAAAAATTATTATAACGTGATTTTTGATCACTATCAAGATTTGTTTTTGGCAAATCTCAAAGTTTCAAAATACGAGCTAAGTATTCTTACGAAGAATACTTCAGACATCAAGAATTCTGGATTGTTGAATTCTTGACTGCTTCAAAACCTTCGAGTTTTGACAGTGTTCAAAATTCAAAGAATTTTGACATGCTCAAGAACATATTCCAGTTACAATGTTCTTGACAATTCTGAGTAATTACGTTTTGACAGATTTATCTTTCATAACTTCTCTAAAACTAGGCGCATAATTTTTCAACCAATCTTGCTCAAATTTAACTCAATATAGTAAAAGCTAAAAAATCTAAGATTTTAATCCAGCAATTAATTTATCTGCATCCTTCTTAAGTACCCCAACTACTAAATCTCACCTCCTTATTAAAATATAAGCCAATACTGTCCATTGCTTCCTCTACTTGGACGGATTACTAAAAGTATGTCTGTTGCTGTCCGAAACACCCATACC
>Ga0209542_10011883_pt1 | contig 15356 bp, 16 predicted proteins | sample RifCSPhighO2_01_FD_184028 | JGI IMG/M metagenome (GOLD analysis project Ga0209542, IMG submission 184028) | Soil microbial communities from Rifle, Colorado - Rifle CSP2_plank highO2_0.1 (SPAdes) (version 2) | ecosystem: Environmental > Terrestrial > Deep subsurface > Rock core/Sediment ... | reverse complement strand
TGACAAAAAATAGCATCTTCTACACCTGTGATTTCAGCCAATTCTTTTCCGTTCTTCCCTGCCCAACTTTCTGGAAACAATTTTCTTGATTCAAAAGAAAAAACATTGCTTCTTACTGTGTTAACAGAACACATTCCGTCTTTTCTACTTTTAATTACAAACAATGGTTCAGAATACCTGTTCAATATATCTTCCCAAGGATAATTATCATTTATATAAATAATTCTCTTGTCTTCTGAATTTTCGTAAATTTCTCTGAGAATTTTTTCCGCTTCTTTTTTATTCTTTATCTTCTGGATTTCTCTGGTTAACAGATCCTTGGAAAATTCTGCCAATCGACAAAACGCGCTATCAAAGTCTTCTTTTTCTGGCCACATTGGATTAAAACAATCTACGATGTCCGTAAATATATAAGGACGCACACCGTCTATAATTTGTTTGTGAATCTCTATTCCACTATCGATTGCATCAATTGGTTGAACAATTTTTTTATCCAAATAATCGGCAATTTCTTGTGAACCACAAATGTCCTTTCCAAATTTTTTCCAAACCAAACCAAAAGAAGAATATGGGATTCCGTTTTCTCTCTTACCAGCCCCTTGCTTTTGGTGGTGATCAAATCTATTACCTGTTTCGTCATATACAAAACCAACATCAAAAACCACATCTCCTGAATCAATTATTTTTTGATCTCTTGTTCGAACAATTTTTGTTTCTTTGTCTTTAAAATAAATCAGCAAAACAGCTGCTGCCAAAACATCATCGGCATGAAAACGATTGCTGTGTGTTACTAAAGTTATTTTTCTACTTCCAAAATTAAACATAAAAATTAAAATATTTCTCTAAATTATAGCACAACTGAATACGGGTTGATTAAACCATTTTTAAGCGTATAATCTGTATATATAAGGCCTTTGCAAAAGGCTATTTATTATAATATAAAAGATCTTAAATATGCCCATTGATCAAATCTTCATTTATATATTATTGGGAATAGTGTTAATTCTTGCCGTTTGGATAACCTTGTTGGAAATTAAATTTAAAAAACTTCCATCGGTAAAAAGTGATCAAAAGGTTAATGACAGGCTGACAAATTTGGAAAAAAATTCTTCCGAATTAAATACTTTCAAGGAACAAACTACCCTCAAGATTACCTCAATAAACAACGAGATTAAAGAAACAATACAAGGCATTGAGACAATAAGATTTAATCCATTCAAAGGCGATGGTATCGGTGGTGACCAAAGTTTTGCAACAGCACTTTTAGACAAAAACGGAAATGGAATAATTTTGTCCAGTCTTTATTCAAGACAAAAAGTAAGCGTTTTTGCAAAACCAATTTCAAACTGGATCTCAAAATATGAAATGACTGAAGAAGAAAAAGAGGTGTTAGAAAAAGCAAAGGCAAGAAAAACAAAATAGAGAAAGAATTTTTAATTTAAAATTTTTAAACAATTTTTAATCAATTAATTTTTAAATTCTTAAATTATTTCATTTTTTAAAAATTACAAATTATAAATTATAAATTAAAAATTCTTAAGAATCATCAAGTTATGGCAGATAATAAACCAACAAAAGAAAACATCATTGAGAGACCGCCTATCATAGCGGTGATGGGTCATATTGACCATGGAAAATCTGCTCTTCTGGACTACATCAGAAAATCAAATGTCGTAGCCGGCGAGGCAGGAGGAATTACTCAACATATTTCTGCCTATGAAGTAAATCACAAAACAAAAAACGGTGAGAAAAAAATAACATTTTTGGATACCCCCGGGCACGCCGCTTTTACGGCAATGCGTTTACGAGGAGCAAATATCGCAGATATTGCTATTTTAATAGTATCTGCCGAAGAAGGTCCAAAACCTCAAACACTGGAAGCGCTAGAATCAATCAAAAAAGCCGGCATTCCGTTTGCTATAGCAATAAACAAAATTGACAAACCAGGAGCAAATGTAGAAAAAACAAAAAATCAATTGGTTGAAAATGAAATTTATATAGAAGGTTATGGAGGTGATATTCCCTTTGTGCCAATTTCTGCGAAAACAGGAGAAGGAATCCCGGAATTGCTTGATACCGTTCTTTTGATTGCCGAGATGGAAGAATTGAAAGGTGACAAAAACAAACCAGCTGAGGGTTTTGTATTAGAAACAAAACTTGATCCGCAAAAAGGCGTTTGTGCGACACTAATAATAAAAGATGGTTCACTAAAAACCGGTTCTTTTATTGTGTGTGAAGACAAATTTGCTTCAATTAGAACAGTTGATAACTTTTTAGGAAAAACACTAACAGATGCATCATTTTCAAGCCCTGTTCAAATTACAGGGTTCAAAGAAGTTCCTAACGTTGGAGCAGAATTTAAGATATTTGAAACAAAAAAAGAAGCCGAGAAAAATGCAACTGAATACAAAGATGTTTTGGGATCTGCCAGCAAAAAAGAAATTCAGAGAATCAGCGGAAAAGATGAAGAAAAAGTTATTATTCCTATTGTCATTAAAGCAGATGTTTTGGGAACGATAGAAGCCATTCAGCATGAAATAAATAAGCTTGTGGAAGGAGGAGAAATAAAAAATGAAAGAGTGTTTATAAAAATAATCAACACAGGGGTTGGAAACATCACAGAAAAAGATGTTCAGGCAACCGGAGGAGATAAAAATACTTTAATACTTGGCTTTAATGTAAAAATTGAAAAAGGCGCAAAAGATTTGGCAGAAAAAAATGGAATCAAGATGAATATTTTTGATATTATTTATAAATTGACTGAATGGTTGGAAGAAAAAGTGAAAGAAAGTACTCCAAAAATTACAGTGGAAAAAATAATTGGCCAGGCAAAAATACTTAAAATATTTAACCAAACTAGAAACAAACAAGTTATTGGAGGAAAAGTTAAAGAAGGAAAAATTACGCTCGGATCAAATGTTAAAATTATGAGAAGGGACTTTGAACTTGAACGAGGTAAAATTGTTGAATTACAAACACAAAAAATCGCAGTAAAAGAAGTTAAAGAAAACGAAGAATTTGGAGCAATGATTGAAGCAAAAAAAGAAATGGCTCCGGGTGATTATATCGAAGCTTTTGTAATGTCAGAAGAATAAAGGTTTGTATTCGTATTTATTCGTATAATTCGCATTATATTCGTATATTAGTATGTCAGAGACACTAAAACAAAACAAAGTTAGAGATTTAATAAAAGCCAAAGCGGCTCAATTTCTTCAAGAGGAATCAAACAGGACTTCTTTGATTACTGTTACAGATGTTTTTATTTCTAACGACCTAAAAAAAGCGACGATCTTTGTCACTGTCTTCCCCGAAACACAGGAGGAATCAGTCATTAATTTCTTAAAAAGAAAAAGAAGTGGCTTTAAAAATTTTATCAAAAACGAAACAAAAATTGGGAGAATTCCCTTCTTTGATTTTGCAATTGATAAGGGGGAAAAAAACAGACAAAGAATTGATGAAATATCAAAGTTAGATTAAATTTAAGGGTTAATAATACCTAGAATTTCTTCGTTTTTTGTATTATACTAGAAAAGTTACAAAATTAAGGCGTAGTGGCGCGAAGTCCCGCCAAACCTGCCTGCGCAGGCAGGGGCGGACAGGGTCCACGCTGAGGTCATTTGGACAGTTGGTAATTATTGTAGATTGTAAATTATAATAAGGCGTAGTGGCGAAGTGGAAACGCTGTGGTCTGCAAAACCACCATGCGCCGGTTCGATTCCGGCCTACGCCTCAGGTTTAATAGAATGCTTAGGTGGCGGAATTGGTATACGCGCAGCACTTAAAATGCTGTCCTCTTAATGGGGATGCGGGTTCGACTCCCGCCCTAAGCACATTGAAATTTATCAGAATTTCAGTAAAATGTATTAAATCCGCAAGACAGACAAGTCTATAAAATCATCATAGATTTAATATCCGCTCGTAGCTCAGCTGGATGAGAAGCGTTGAAGCTTCGAATCCGAGCGAAGCGAGGTGGAAGAGTATTCCTTTGAAATGTAAGAGTCGGATGCTTATACATCTGGCATAAACTTAAAAAGGTTTACAAAATAGAATAAAAATATCCGCTCGTAGCTCAGCTGGTAGAGCATCCGACTCTTAATCGGCAGGTCGAAGGTTCGATCCCTTCCGAGCGGACAATATTTATAAGTTAAAAAATAGTAATATGTCACAGGATCAACTAATCAAATTGGCTTGCAAGGATTGTAAAAATATCAACTACTGGACCAGAAAAAACAAAAAGACGGTTCAGAAAAAGATTGAATTGAATAAATTTTGTAAGCACTGTAAGAAACAAACCGTCCATAAAGAAATCAAAAAATAATTCTAGAATTTAGTCGAGACTTTATAGGCTTTACGGACTTTATGGACTTTCGACTAATCTGGGTCTATAGTTTCAATTGGTAAAACAGTGGTCTCCAAAACCATCGTTCGAGGTTCGAGTCCTCGTGGACCCGCAAAAAGAAAACCCGCAAGGGTTTTTCTTTTTGTCGGGTCCACAGAAAAGTGCCTGCGCACTTTTCGTGAGGACGAGAAGGGCGGAGTCATGTTTTGCGAAGCAAAACAGACGAGCCCGGACAGGAAGTTCTTAATAAAATTGAGTCCGTCAGGACGAAAATTTTATTTAGAAACTTGAAGTCGAGTCCTCGTGGACCCGCAAAAAGAAAACCCGCAAGGGTTTTTCTTTTTGTCGGGTCCACAGAAAAGTGCCTGCGCACTTTTCGTGAGGACGAGAAAAGAGCGAATATATTTTTCCGTTTTACAAAAGATATGCTAAAATTTATCCCGGATTCGTTCATAAAGTCTAAATTTTGCTAAAAGGAACAAATAAAAATGAAGCGAGCAACATGTTCTAAAAAAGAAGGCGGTTTACCAAATCAAACAGCTAAAAAAATCTACCCCCATACAAAGTGTGAGAGAAGACATCTTGGTCTTCTTAGTGGAAGAAATTCCACCGGAAATACATCTCGTCTTTACACATCTACGATTGAAAGAAAAAAGCGCCCTAGGGCGCTTTTTTACATCTTTTCTACTTTTATTTTGTTGAAAGGTTGTCTGTGACCAATCTTCTTTTTGTAGTTACTCTTTGATTTAAACTTAATGATGTGAATTTTTTTATTTCTTCCTTCACTTTCAAAAACAGCTGATATCTTTGCCCCTTTTATATAAGGAGACCCAACCTCGGTTGTTTTTCCGTCATCAATCAAAAGAACTTTATCAAAAGTCACTTTTCCGCCCTCTTTATAATCAGAAAGCTTTTCAATTTTAACAACATCTCCTTCGGAGACTTTGTATTGCTTTCCCCCTGTTTCTATTACTGCAAATTTCATAATTACTATATATTACACTATTATTCTAAAATTTCAACTGTTTTTAAACAAAAAAACAGAGGACTCGAAAGCCCTCTGCCCCATAACCGTTACCGGCCCCTCTTTGATAAACGGCCACGGTTTTTGATAACCGGTGGCGATGAAATGGGCTGAAAGCCCTTTTTTAACATATCCATCTTGAGCTTAAAAGCAACCACTCTTTTTCCGTCCGGTAACCGTTTTTCCATAGTCATATTTTTCCTCTATTTCCTTGGTTTTACAAAAGACAGTAATTGCCCTTTTTCTAGACATAGTTTTAACATTTTTTATAATACTTATCAAGCATTCAAAAATGTGGTGTAAAGAAAAAATTCTCCGTACGGAGAATTTTTTCTTTATATTCGTCACCATTCGTATCAGGGCAGGCAGGTTGGTATGTCCATCTTTAAAGTTCACATGTCCCTCCCATACAAGCCAATTCTTTTGCTCCCTGTGTTTCGTCTGCCCTCTCGTAAGTAACTATTTTTGAGAAATCAATGTCCTTAAATCTCTTTAACATTTCTTCATATCTCTTTTTATCTATTTCTTCATAAGGTGCCAATTTGTAAACATGGTTTGATCTTGGCAAGAAAGAAAGTCCGCCGACAATATCCCAATTTTTATAAACCCAATCCCCTACCTCAATCCATTCTTCTTCTCCAACTGAAACGGTTACGGATGGGTTATGTTCGGTAAAATTTACTTTCACCATTTTCCAATGTTCTAATTGCTCAAGCGATGTTAAATCATTCTTATAGACAGATTTTGCCGGTGACTTTACAGGAAATTCCAAAACATAGGTATTGGCATTATCATATGATTGTCCTACTTCTGGATAATACGGTACTCCTTGATCTTTTAACATTTTAAACAAACTGTCGGTCGCCGAGATTCTAACTCTTCTAATGTAATATTCTGCGTGACGGGGATGCATTCCAGAAGAAGCATCAACCAACTGAGAAACTGTTCCTGATGGTTTAACACAAGTCGTACAAGTAGATTCGTTTATCTTGAACTTTTTTGCATATTCCCTATTTGTTTTAATAATTTCATTTTTTAACTTCTGCAAAAGTATAGGGTTGTCTTTCAAAATTTTAGAATCCCATTGACCTGTTATAGAAACACCCAACAATCTTTCTTCCTCGCAATTCTTTTTCCATTCTTTTGAAAGATATCCAAAATTTGTCAAAGAAGATTGATATGTCCCCAAAATTGCTGCGATTTTTGCCTTTTCCATCAAAGTTTTATCGTTATCATCTGCACGAGCGACAATTTCAGACAAATTACAGAACTGCTTGGATTTCAAAACAATTTCACCACAAGGATTTGTTCCTGAACTATCCAAATCTTTTTCAAAAACTTTCCATCTTCTTTCTGGCATCTGATTTTTTAAAGAACCCCTGTTAAAAATGCCTCTTTCCCCGGAACCGCTTTTCATTAAATCAATCCATTCGTCCATAAATTCAACATTGGATGGTTTTTGATTATAAATAGCAGAATTATTTGCCATACTTCTTTGTGGTTCTGCAATATAAAATTGTCCGAACTTTGCTCTCCTCATTTCGCCATCATCCAAATCAGAAAGAGAAATCAAGGCTGTTCTTCTTACTCCGCCGGAAACAACGATTTCTCCGATTTTACAAACGATATCGTGAACATCAAGATTTGTCAGTCTGCGTCCCTGCCTCTTTAAAATCTTTTCTTTAGCAAAAGACATCAATTCCATCAAAGGTTCCGGACCGGAACTCTTTCCTCCCATTGTTTGCAATTTTGCCCCCTTTGGGCGAACCAACGAATAATCAAAATCAATATCCTCGCCAGCAAACCAAGTCTTAACCGCTAAAACAAAAGAATCTGCCCAACCTTCTTTGCTATCCGGAACAACATGGGTTGTCTTTTTCTTTCCGTTCTGTTTTTGAATTTGAGGAAATTTTTGAACATTGTGACTTTCAACACTAAAGCCAACACCCGCTCCGCACATTGAAAGATACATTATTTCGCCAAAATCTTCCGCCTTTGTCGGCGCAATAAAAGAACAATTATACCCTGTTACATTTGTTCTTTCCGCAGCCTTGCCTGCACTCCACATCAACCTCATTGAAGGCATTGTTCTTTGTGTCAAAATAAATTCTCTTATCTTTTTATATTCCGCAGAATTCAACTTGTTTCCCAAATTCTTTTCCATAAAAGCCATGTAACGATCAACCGTTTCAACCCAAGTTTCTCTTCTTCCCTCCTCCTCTATCCATTTTGAATAAGAACGATAATAAACAAATTCCGCCAAAGGATTTTTAAAATATTGTTTACTTTCCTCTGTAAGTTTTTTAACTTTTTCTGGTACCTTTATTCCCTGTTCTCTTAGATGAGCTCGTTCTTTTCTATACAAAATATATGCCTTGGCGGTTTTTACATAATCACCCAAAATCAATTCTTGTTCGACTGAATCTTGGATACCCTCAATAGTAGGGACAAAAGTCTTGTGGACTTTGGCGATTTTAACTAGATCTGTATAAACTTTGTGCGCGACAAAACGAGCATCCTTTTCCGAACCTTCCCCTGTAGCAACCATTGCTTTATAAACAGCGTTTACAATTTTTTCTTCATTAAAAAGGACTATTGTTCCGTCTCTTTTCTGAACTTTTTTAACAAAAACAATCGTTTTTGTCGGATTTTTAGTTTTTTTCACCATTTTTTTCGACTTTTAATCACCTTTTGGGAGATTTTGTTAAATTAATAATCAATTTAGTAAAATTTTACTCTCTTTTTTTTGAAACTAATTGTGGATAGTGACTTATGAAATAAATTTAAAAGAATGTAAAATTTTAAATTAAAAAAAGCGGTGCATCACACCGCTTTTTTGTCACCATAGATGGCAAGTTGAATTATTTTTTTAGAATAAAATAAATTAAGAATCAATGATAACAAAATCCCCGTCACAAAACTTACAAAAGTTAATGTCTCAAAAATATCTTTCGGAAAAATTTGATTTAAAAAGATAAAAAGAAAACCCACACAGAAAAACAACATTTTTGTTCTGCCAATCTTGGTAATGATTAAACGGCTGTTTAATTTCATTATCAAAATAGAAAGCAAAAATATCAATATCTCCGAAACCAAAGCGGTAAAAACAATAGGAAAAGGAACAAGGTTGTTCGTCCAAATAAAGAGTCCTATTGAAACAAAAGCTACTTTATCCGAGGTATGATCAATTAATTCTCCCAACTTACTTGCTGAACCGCCTTTTCTGGCAATCCATCCATCAACAAAATCGGTAGATACTAAAAATAGCGTAATAACCATTTTTTCAATAATTGAACCAGTCGGCCAAAAAAGAACAAATGGTATCAACAGCCTTGAGGCGCTTAAACAATTTGCTATTATTTTGTAAATATTCATAAGACCTTTCCTTTTTTAAAATTTATTTTTTATTCTATTTCTAGAAAGAATTTAACAGGAAACTTGCCACAAAGTCAATTTACTTGTATTTTTTTAATAAAAAATGTAGTATTTTGCCAGAAATTCAAGATTAACCATTTTTTGACAAGGAGGTTTTGATGTGCCAAAAAGACAGTTTAGCACCCATGTACCGAATTATGCTCGGCGATATGGAAAAGGATGTCAACGGGATAATTTTTGCTACCTGCGCTCCTAAAAACAGGGAGCTGGTCGCAAGAACCTGTAAGTATCTTTCCGAATGCCCTCCTGAAAATACAGAGGGTATTGAAATCATTATTTCAAAATTAGTCGAGATGAGAACCAAGATACAACCATTCAGAAACGACGATGCGTTGCAAACAATCGACGAGTTGTCAGAGGCAATTTCTGCACTTTCCAATCTGACCAAGGAGGGGAGCAAATGAGTGAGAAAAAAAATGGCAAGAAATCACCGTTCCATGAGGTCATTCTCGGCAAAATGCGCGAACAAATCGAGCATTTACCGACGGCTCAGGCGGAAGCGGATTTGCGCAAGTATGGTACGATTCTCCGCGAGAGTAAATTACCGGGGGATAAAATCGACGAGATTGTCGTCGCTCTGTCGGTAATGGAGCAATCGGTGTCAGAGTGCCACGACACCAAAGCAAAAAAATATCTGAAAAAATTGATCGCCGGAATCACGGCATAGTAAAAAGCCCGGCACGGATTGTCTTACGACAAACCATGCTGGGCTAATTTTATTATTTTGCTATAATCATTTGCATTGGAGGGTTCGCATAGCGTTCAATGAGTGTTCACGAGTGAAGCGAGTGATTACACGAATTAATCCGCCGTAGCTTTTGGCGAAGGCGGAGTCGAAAATCCAATATTAATATTAAACGGAGAGGTGGCTGAGCGGTCGAAGGCGCTCGCTTGGAAAGCGAGTGTGGGTTAACGCCCACCGCAGGTTCGAATCCTGTCCTCTCCGCAACAACAATCCAATCATGAAACCACAATTCACAATAGGAATATTTGGAATTATATTCGACGAACAGAATCGGATATTGCTTTGCCATAGAAACGATTACGATCTTTGGAATTTGCCAGGTGGTACGTTAGAGTCAGGAGAAGCCCCTTGGGACAGAGTTAAACGCGAGGTAAAAGAAGAGACGGGCTTAGAAGTTAAAATTGAAAAATTACAAGGTATATACAGCAAACAAGACAAAAATGAAATTGTTTTTTCTTTTATCTGTAATGTAATTGGTGGAGAAATTACTCTCAACGATGAAACAAACCAGATTGAATATTTTGAAATTAATGAAATACCCAAAAATACCTCTCCTAAACAGATTGAAAGGATTAAAGATGCTCTTGAAAATCTAAATGAATTAACCCTAAAGGTCCAGGCTGGAAAATCATCAATTGAATTAATCAAGGAAGGAAGATTGTAATATCAATGTAACCAATTGTAGATTTATAATAGTCACGGATTCATTAAATTTTCTAAATAAACTTTAGAATATCAAAATAGAGAGTCTTTAATGTTTAGTGATATTTGTTAGAATCCCGTCCAAAAATATTGTATTTGGTAACGAAAAACCTTCGCAAACAGATATAACACTCGGCTTTTGCTAAATAAATATTTAAAGAAGCCACCAGTTTTAGACCGGTGGCTTTTGTTTTGTGGGTTTTATAGGGTGTCCCAACTGCCCTTAATGTTCCCCCATTGTTTAGGGGGGGTGAATTTAATTTTGAATTCAGGATTACGCAAAGCGACCCTGACCCAAAAACATAATCTTGTTGGATAAACTTCGCACCAACCTCCTTCCCGAGTTCCTCCACAAGGTCCATTTAAAAGTTGTTTTGCACATCCCGACTGAGGGCATAAAAATGCTGAATCAGGTAATGTACATTCCCCACAATCTTTACATCCATATAGAGCCGCCTTAACGGTGTGTTCCATAAAAGATAACTTTTTCAAGATTCTTGTTCTTTTGTTCCCACCGTTAAATAAAACTTTATGGGCAATGGAAGAAAGTTGATAGTGTGTTTTTTCTAAAAAGGATGTTGTTGGAAATATTTTGTAATTACTATTTTCATCGTCAGAATAAAAAATACTTCGATAAAAATCCTCCTCAGGATATTTTTGCAACTGTTGAAAATATTCAAGTAATTTTTTCAGATTTTGATGGTTTTGAACCAAAGGTCCTCCCAAATGAATACCTACGAATCCCATCTTTCTCATCTCGTTCATCATCCACGCGTAAACTTTTAAGATATTTTCTGATGAGGAACTACTTAAAAAATTATACAAACCTTTTGAAATAGTGCATCCTGGAATTTCTCCTCTGAATATTCTGTCAATAAGTTTCAAGTTTGGAATAAATATATTACCCAGTACAGGCACATCATATTTTTTTTTATCAAACCTTTCTTTAAACAGTTTTAATCTTGCAAAATCATATCCGACTTGCGTTACAATGAATCTTGCTCCTGCTTGAATTTTAAGATCGAGTTTTTGTCTCTGCAATTCCTGCAACGGATGAAGTGGCGAACATACCGCCCCCGCAAAGAGAGAAATCGTTTTATTGTTTAAACCGCAATTTTTTTGCTCTAAGCAAGCGATTAAATCAAGGACCTGAACACTATCCAGATCAAAAACTGGTTTACTGTCTTTTGGATAATCCCCTGTTACTACTAAAAGATTAGTTAGTCCTTTTCGATAATATGATTCTAGTCGGCTTTTAATTTGTGTCCTGTTTCTTCCTTTGCACGACAGATGCAGGATTACCTCAAGATTAGAAGAATTTTTAATAAAAGATCCCAATTCCTCTGGTGGCATAGCAGAAACACCCATTGGGCTTTCCGTGATTGATATCGCGGTTATTCCAGACACATCTATGATTTCTTTGATTTTTCTTTTATTTTCTTCGTTCTGAGGCTCTCTCACAGGAGAAAGCTCCAACACAATCGGAAATTGTTTATCGTTCAATGCATTTTGAAAATCCATTTTACTCTCCTCTTTCTATTCGAGTTATTCTTCTTCTTAGTGTTGGAATACCCGCCGCACAACACACCTCATTCATTCCTTGAGAAAATATTTTTTCAATTTTTTCAACCTCTTTACCTAAAGAAACATAAAGGTCTCTGTACCCAAACAAACCGTTTCTGGTTACAGCCAAATTGATTGCCAGATCTTGAACTTTCATAATGTATGACCAATGGTCAACACGGGGGATTGTTCCAGATCTTCCCATAACAAACTCCGCCCAGACTTCTTCCCACGAGGCCATTTTTTTCAGATTCCCCCACTCGTCTGTTTCAAACGGGGTAATAATCTCTATTTTTGAAAAAGGCCCGCCGATAACAAGATTTTTTGTACAAATAGTTTTCACAACTGGACAAACCTTCATCTTTATTCCTCCCTTTTTTTCAAATTGATTGATATTACAATTTTCGACTTATTGTCTATTAGATTTTTAAATAGACAACGAAAAAGATTATATCAAAAGTTTATTATTTTAATAAATGAAAAATGTTGATAACTCAACAAAAATATTATGAATATTTTGTATAAACAATGTCTTCAACCGAATATTTTATTTTTCCTGTATCTAAACTTTCTCCTGGAATTTTTGCTTCCAAATTTTCAAAAGGAATATCCCTCAAGTAATAAGAAAAAGTTAATTCAAATAAATTTACAGCCCTATCCCCTCCTTCTTTCATCAATCCATCCAAAGTATTTATTTTTTGCTCTCCGGTAATCAAATCTTGATATTTTAATTCATCGTCCAAATTTTCTAACTCTTTGTTTTTTGTAAACAGGAAAAATCCTTTTACCGATTCATTTTTGTAAATTCCGACAAAAATTAAAACTTTTAACAACAAAAAAGCTCCATAATTTCTAAACAAAAGATTATTTGTTCTGCATTCGGAAAAAATTTTGATTAAATGGTCTTTATCAATTCCGAATTTTTCATAAATAATCCCAGACAAACCAAAATGTTTTAGTGCGGAAATTTTCATTTTTTTACATAAGATAAAATCTTTGGTTATTTTTTTATCCCAAAATGTTTCTAATTGGCGATGACGCAACATTGAACCAAATCTTTTGATCGGGTCTTTGTCGTAATAATTGCCAGTAAAATAATAGACGACAGGGTGCATTTGCGAATCCAAAACATAATGCGAAATATACCCCAGCGTAAAAGCTAAACTTTTTTCATCTTGTTTTTCTTTGGCAAAATTTAAAAAATCAAAAATCAATTCATTAGTCTTGTCTCTGCCACGCCCATGAATAATCTGAGAAATATCTGCCGTCTTTTTATTATGATAAAAAACATCAGGAAAAACACTTCCTAAAATATAATAATCAAAGTTTTTTTCTAAAATTTTTTTGAGAGTTTTGTTTTCTAAACGACTGAAAACCTTTTCTGCAAAATAAAGGTGGGTATTTTCTTTCATTTTAAGTTAAACATACCAATATACGAATTATACGAATAAATACAAATGACGAAAAATTTGCTTTGCAAATTTTTCGTCTTCATCTACTACCCATCTATCTAAACATTACCCAGTAAGGCCTTAACCCTATCTTCTACCGGAGGATGTGTCATAAACAAATTAGATACATTTTTACCTTTGAAAGGATTGGCAATAAACATATGTGCCGTTGCTTTACTTACTTTTTGCAACTGATTTGGGTTAGCAGAAATCTTTTGTAAGGCGCTTGCTAAACCTTCGGGATAACGGGTTAAGAGAGCCCCTGAAGCATCAGCCAAAAACTCTCTTTTTCTTGATATCGCTAATTGTATCAAAGTTGTAGCAATAGGTGCCAAAATGGCCAAAATCACGCCAATTAAGAGGATTATTGCCCTACCCTTGTTATTAGAATCACTGCCTTTTCCTCCATGAAGTGACATCCTTAAAAACATATCAGAAAGAAGAGCAACAAAACCAACCAACACCACCACAATTGTTGAAATCAAAATATCTTTGTTACCAATATGAGAAAGCTCGTGAGCAATCACTCCTTCCAATTCGCTTCGGTCCAAAATACCAAGCAATCCAGTAGTTACAGCAACAGCAGAATTTTTTGCATTTCTCCCTGTCGCAAAAGCATTCGGGGAAAGATCATTTATGATATAAACTTTTGGTTTTGGAAGACCGGCTGTGATAGAAAGATTTTCGACTATGTTATGCAAATCGCTAAATTGTTTTTCATCGGCTGGCACTGCCCCAGACATCTTTAAAGCAATTTTGTCCGAATACCAATAACTGGTAATGTTCATCAGGATACTGAAAATAATTGCAAAATATAAAATTATAGGATCATTGAAAGAATAGCTGAAAAACCAACCCAAACCAATAATAAAAACAAGGAATAAGGTCATTAAAAACCATGTTTTTCTAACATTAGAATCTTGTTGTGTATAAAGTGTCGCCATAAATTATTCTTTCATTCCCATTTTTTTAAAGAAAGTTTCAAGAAAACAAAAACCAGTAATAGAATATTGAAACAAATTTATTCCAACGAACATTGTAAAGAGTAACCAATATTTACTTATAAAAAATCCAGCAAGTGCAGAGAAAAAAACAAACAAACCTGCTGTCATTTTTATTGCATTTTCAACTCTCATAGATTAACTAAAATTAACCTTAACATTTTCTTTTGCTTCTGATCCTTCTTCTAATTCAAAAAATTCTCTTTTTATGAAATTAAACATATTAGCGATTATGTTTGACGGAAAAGTTTCTATTTTTATGTTTAAATCACGAACATTCGCATTATAAAATCTTCTGGCTGATTGAATTTTATTCTCAGTATCTGACAATTCTTTTTGTAATTCCAAAAAGTTTTGATTGGCTTTCAAGTCTGGATAACTTTCTGCCACGGCAAACAATGATTTCAAAGCGCCTGTTAGCATATTTTCTGATTTTGCTTGATTTTCAATTCCTTGAGTATTCATCGCCATATTCCTTGCTTGGGTAATCTTTTCAAAAGTTTCTCTTTCGTGAGTCATATAACCCTTAACGGTATCAACCAAATTTGGAATAAGATCATATCTTCTCTTCAATTGAACATCGATATCCGCCCAAGCTTCTTCTGTCCTGTTTTTTAGAGCGACAAAACCGTTGTAAATGGCTACCAACCAAACAATAGCCACAACCACAACACCCAAAATAATATAAAGAATAGTCATTTTTTTGAATTAAATTAATTTTTAATTGATTTAATTATCTCATACTCTGTTTTTAAACTCAATTGTCTTTTCAAGTCCTCTCCTCTGGCTACAAAAACCAAAGACCTGAAAGCTGTCGCTTTCAGGTCTGGTTTTTGTGCCGACAACAAAGTAGGACTTGGCGCCAGTTCTAAACTCAGACTTCGCCCTATCGGGCTCGTCTTCGTTAAGAACTCGCTGCCCCGTCGCTCGTATTTTTCCTCCGCTTCGCTACGGAAAAATATACTTCGCTCTTTTCAAGTCCTCTCCTCTGGCTACAAAAACCAAAGACCTGAAAGCTGTCGCTTTCAGGTCTGGTTTTTGTGCCGACAACAAAGTAGGACTTGGCGCCAGTTCTAAACTCAGACTTCGCCCTATC
>Ga0209542_10011881_pt1 | contig 15360 bp, 8 predicted proteins | sample RifCSPhighO2_01_FD_184028 | JGI IMG/M metagenome (GOLD analysis project Ga0209542, IMG submission 184028) | Soil microbial communities from Rifle, Colorado - Rifle CSP2_plank highO2_0.1 (SPAdes) (version 2) | ecosystem: Environmental > Terrestrial > Deep subsurface > Rock core/Sediment ... | reverse complement strand
TCCGATTGTGTACATGGAATTAAATGGTCATGTTACGTCTATTTATATCCCATACTTAGGCTCATTTGAGCTTGGGATTTTCTATTATGCAATCTTGGCCTTCTTATTGTTTGGATTTGGAACAGCATTAGGAATCACTGATGGCATGGACGGACTTTCGGCTGGAACTCATTCCGTTGCATTTTTATGTTATGGAATTTTAGCAAACTATCTTGGTTATTCCGAAGTTGCAACGCTTTCATTCATCTTATTAGGAGCCGAGTTAGCTTTTTTGTACTTCAATATTAACCCTGCAAGATTTGAAATGTCTGATGTTGGAACTTTGCCTATTGGTATGGTTATGGTATTGATAGCCTCACTAATTCACAGAGAAGCGACTCTTTTACTAATCGGAGGAGTTTTCGTTATTGAGATATTATCAAGCATTTCACAGCAATGGGCCGTGAAATTATTCAAAAAAAGATTGTTTTTAGTGGCTCCAATTCATCATCATTTTGAAAAACTTGGATGGCCAGAGACAAAGGTAACCATGAGATTTTGGATTATTAGCATTATACTTGGATTATTAGGTCTAGCTTTTGGCTTAACTTGATGCTTCTGGTGCTTGCTCTTGTGTTTGTGATAATGTAAAATCACTCGCATAGCCTTGGAATTGTGTGAGTTGTGTATTGACACTAAGATAGCCTGTTTGTTATATTTGCACTCGCGTAGATTGAGCTTTCGAATTTATTAAGGAAAATTACTTTAATGAGAATTGCTTTCTCAAAACAAAACATAGAATTCCCACTGCCGAATCCAATAGAGGTTCAACTTAACTCATTTAATTGGCTAATTGGTCAAGGTATTAAAGAGACCCTCGAAGAAGTCGGCGATATACATGACAATACTGGTCGTTCCTGGGTTCTTTCATTTACTGATCCAAGAATAGATAAACCAAACAGAACTCCAGAAGAAGCTAAATCAATGGGGCTTTCATACGATGCTCCTTGGTACATAACAGCAACAATTTCAAAAATAGGAACTAAACAAGAAAAAAGAAAAGAAATCTATATGGGTGATTTTCCAATAATGACCGATGATGGGGTTTTCATTTCTAATGGTGTATCAAAAGTAATAATTAACCAGCTTGCAAGATCACAGGGGGTATTTTTTGGTGTAGACATCGATTCTATTACGGGTGTTAGGCTTCCAAGTGCAAAAATCTTGCCAAAAACGGGTGTTTGGATGGATTTTGAAACAAGCAAGTATGGAGTCATGTATGTCAGGATAGATAGAAAAAGAAAAATAGCAGCAACAACATTGTTGAGAGTTTTTGGTTTAGAAACGGACAAGGATATTCTTAATGCATTCAGTGATTATGTGAAAGAACCAATTGGGTCGTATATAACAAAAACCCTCGAAAAGGATATTGCAACTAACTACGAAGAAGCAGCACTCGAAATTTATAAGAAGATGAGACCTGGTGAGCCAGTAGTCTTAGAAGGTGCGAAATCACTAGTAGATAACATGTTTTTTAACTTACGAAGATATAGCCTTTCAGATGTTGGAAGATTTAAGCTGAACATGAAGCTTAAGTTAGATACCCCAAACGAAGAAAAATACTATGGATTACAACAATCAGACATTGTTGAAATAATAAAATACTTAATTCACCTCGCTAAAAAAGACGAAGGATATGTAGAAGATGATATTGATAGTCTTTCAAATAGAAGATTAAGATCTGTTGGAGAATTGATCCAATCAGAAATGAGGTATGGTTTTTATCAGTTAGAAAGATTGGCCCGTGAAAAAATGGCTCTTCAACCAAGAGAGGTTTTGCCTGACCCTGCAATCTTAATTTCTCCAAGGCCTGTTTCGGCAAGAATTGTTTCGTTTTTGTCGTCTGGACAATTATCACAGCTTTTAGGTGAATTTAACCCATTAGATTCACTGGATCATAAAAGAAGATTGAGTGTTATGGGTAAAGGTGGACTTACAAAAGAAAGAGCAAGCTATGCTGTTCGTGATGCTCACCCAACTCATTATGGAAAAATCGATGCTATTCGAAGTCCTGAAGGTCAAAATATTGGTCTTGTAACTTACCTTGCGCTTTACGCCAAGGTAAATAAATATGGGTTTATAGAAACTCCGTATGCAAAATTAGAAAAAGATAAATCAGGCAAAATGAAGGTGACTTCGCAAGTTGATTACCTTGCTGCTTATGATGAAGAACATACAAATATAATCGGTGGAGATGTAATTGTAGATGAAAAAGGATTTATTTCAGAAAAGCGAGTCCCAATAAGGCGCGGTTTAGATTTTTTTATAGGTTTTGCTTCTGGTTGCGAATATATCGAAGTCGCTCCTCAACAGATATTAGGAGTTTCAACAGGTCTTATTCCTTTTATAGGGAACAATGACGTTGCTCGTGCTTTGATTACAGCCCAACAATCATCTCAAGCTGTTCCTTTAGTTAAAGCTGAAGAGCCTATTATTGGAACAGGCTTAGAAGGCTATATTGCTGATCAGGCAGGTCTTACAATTCGTGCAAAAGAAGCTGGTGTTGTTGAATATGTTGATTCAACCAAGGTCATTGTTAAAGATGGCCGTAAAACAAATGAATATAAATTAATAAAATTTTCACAATCTAATATGGATTCGAGTTATTCTCAAAACCCAGTGGTTAATGTGGGAGCAAAAGTTAAAAAGGGTGACTTATTAGCAGAAGGTCCATCTTCAAATAATGGAGAGTTAGCACTTGGAACAAACTTGAGAGTTGCTTACATGAGTTATCACGGATTTAACTATGAAGACGCTTTCATTTTGTCAGATCGTGTTGTAAAGGAAGATATTTTATCCTCAATAAATATATCTGATTACACAATTCAGGTAATGGATACGAAACTTGGCCCAGAAGAATTAACAAACGATATTCCTAATGTTTCTGAAGATTCTTTAAGAAACTTAGACACAGACGGTATTGTCGTTATTGGATCTCAAGTTAAATCAGGTGACATTCTTGTAGGTAAGATTGCACCAAAAGGTCAGGCAGAACTTTCCGCCGAGGAAAGACTTTTAAGGGCTGTTTTTGGAGAAAGAGTTAAGGAAGTTAAAGATAATTCATTAAGATTGCCGCATGGTAGATCAGGCGTTGTTATAGACGTAAAAGTAATGACGCCTCGTGATAAAGAACAAATGGCGAAGGGAGTTTTAAGAGAGGTTAATGTTAAAGTTGCAGAATTCAGAAAAATAACAATTGGAGATAAGCTTTCCAATAGACATGGCCAAAAAGGGGTTATCGCAAAGATAGTTCTAGAAGCAGATATGCCATATTTAGCAGATGGAACAACTATTGATGTTATCGTTTCGCCAGCTTCTATTCTTGGTCGTATGAATATCGGAAATATTCTAGAGTCCCATTTGGGATGGGCTGGATACAAAACAGGGAATAAATACGCAATGCCCCCATTTAGAAAGGTGCAGGTTGAAACAATTGCTTCCGAACTTAAATCTGCAGGTCTTCCAGAATCAGGAAAGACAAAGTTATACGATGGAACAACTGGGGAACCTTTTGATCATGATGTGACCGTCGGTTCTATCTATATTTATAAGCTACATCACATGGCCGAAGAAAAAATTCACGCTAGATCAACTGGGCCATATTCTTTGATTACTCAACAACCACTCGGTGGAAAAGCCCAATTCGGAGGTCAAAGATTTGGGGAAATGGAAGTTTGGGCACTAGAAGGCTATGGTGCTTGCAATCTTTTGCATGAAATGTTGACTATTAAGTCAGATGACATTAAAGGAAGATATGTTGCGTTCCAGTCAATTATTAAAGGAATGCCGATTCCTGATTCTCATGTCCCAGAGTCATTTAAGCTTCTCGTTAGACAACTTAATGGCTTGATGATGGCTATAACGCCTATTGGCAGACCTGTTTCTAATGAGGAAGATGAAAAGCCAGTTGTAACTGATCCAGAAGAGCTTGATGAAATTCCAGAATCTACCAAGACAGAGATATTAGAAGTTGATAGTTCAAAGGAATAATAAATTATTATGGAAGATTTAAATAAACTAAGAGATATTGATGCATTAAAAATTACATTGGCATCTCCAGATGATGTATTGTCTTGGTCGTATGGTGAGGTAACAAAGCCAGAAACTATAAACTATCGTACTTTCAAACCAGAAAAAGATGGCTTATTTTGTGAAAAAATATTTGGGCCAGTTAAAGATTATGAATGTTATTGCGGAAAGTACAAAAGAATAAGGTATAAGGGTGTTGTTTGCGATAGATGCGGAGTTCAGGTTACTACATCAAAAGTAAGAAGAGAAAGAATGGGCCATATAAAGTTGGCTTCACCTGTCGCTCACGTCTGGTTTTTTAAAAATATTCCGTCAGTCTTAGCTAACGTTTTAGGGATTGCTCCAAGAAGTCTAGAACTCGTTATATATTTTTCATCATTTATTGTCACAGTAATTGATCAGGAAGCTAAAGAAGGAGTTTTTGAACAATTCGAAGATAAAATTCTAGAAGCTAGAAATTTAGTACACGAGAAAGTTGAGTTAAAAATAAAAGCTATTTTAGATGAGGCAGAAGGTAAAGTCGCTTCACTTGACGTGCACCCTCAAGATAAATGGGAAAAGACACTTCTTGATAAAGCTTTCAGGATTAGGCAAAAAGCGAATGAAAAGGCTTCAGAAGCAAGATCCCAGGAGCTTCCTGAACAAGAAAAGGCAGAACTTGAGCTTAAAAAGATAGAAAAGAAATTGCACGAGGTTGAGTTGCATACAGTTATGACTGACAAAGAATACATTTCTTTGGAAGAATATCTTGATGAGTTCTGTGAAGTTTCAATTGGCGCTGAAGCGATTCAAAAAATATTATCAGAGTTTGATATACAAAAAGTTGCTTCTGATTTAAGAGAAGAACTTTCACATGCTAAATCAACAAAAGCTGAAAAAATTAAAAAAAGATTGAAAACTATTGATAGTTTTATAAAAGGTAACGTCAATCCAGCTTCAACGATTATTACTATTTTGGCAGTTATTCCACCAGATCTTAGACCCATGGTTCAATTAGAAGGTGGAAGATTTGCAACCTCTGATTTGAATGACTTATACAGAAGAATTATTAACCGTAACAATAGGCTAAAAAGATTAATGGAACTTGGAGCACCTGAAATCATTGTCAGGAATGAAAAACGAATGTTGCAAGAAGCCGTTGATGCGTTGATTGATGCTTCGAAGGTAAGAAAATCAAGAACAAGAGATCGAAAAACTTACCGGTCATTAGCTGATTCAATTAAAGGAAAGCAAGGTCACTTTAGATCAAATCTTTTAGGAAAACGCGTTGACTATTCAGGGCGTGCAGTTATTGTTTCTGGTCCAAACTTGCAACTTGATGAGTGCGGTTTGCCAACAGAAATGGCCTTAGAATTATTCAAACCATTTTTGATTAGAGAAATAATGGAAAGGGGATTTGCTCCTAATATGAAGACTGCTAAATCAGTTTTAGAAGAAAAACCAGGGGAGGTATACTCAATTTTAGAAGAACTTGTTGCAAAAAGACCTGTTTTATTAAATCGAGCACCTACTTTACATAGGTTAAGTATTCAGGCGTTTTGGCCAAAGTTGACAAATGGGAAAGCTATACAGCTTCATCCTGTCGTTTGTGCAGGTTTTAATGCAGATTTTGATGGAGACCAAATGGCTGTACATCTTCCATTATCGGAAAAAGCAGTTAATGAAGCAATAGAATTAATGCTTGCCAGTAATAATTTATTAAAACCTGCTGATGGTTCTGTTGTAACTATTCCGTCAAAAGAAATGGTTTTAGGACTTTATTACATGACAACCGTTGATAAAGGACTTCCAGAACCTAAGACTATATTTGCAGACAGAGAAGAGGTTTTACGTGCATATGGAAATAGGGCTGTTAACCTAAGACAAAAGATTAGGGTTATGGTTTCGGGAAAGATTGTTGAAACTACAGCCGGACTTGTAATTTTGAATAAAGTAATTCCTTTGGAATTCGGTTATTTTAATAAAGCGCTTGGGAAATCTGGCGTGAAAAATCTTATTCAAGATTCGCTAGATTTAACAGGAATTGCGAAAACTGTTAAATTAATTGACGATTTGAAATATTATGGATTTAGATTTTCAACACTTTCCGGTATTTCTTTATCAATCTTTGATTGTGAGAAGCCTTCCGATATGGATGCTGTTTTGAAGTCTGCTCACTTGGAAATTGCTCAAATAGAACAAAACTATCATATGGGTTTGATAACTCAAGGTGAAATGAGCAAGATGAGTCATAAGGCGTGGCAAGGCGTAACAGATCATTTTGATGAAACAATAATTGGTGCTATGGATGATGAGAATCCAGTAAAGATAATAATTGCCGCAGGAGCTGGAAAAGCTTCACCCGCACAGATGAGACAAATTTCAGCTATAAAAGGGTTGATTGCTGATCCGTCAGGAAGACTTATTGATATGCCAGTTTTGGGCAACCATGCTATAGGTATGTCGAGCTTTGATTACTTTTTAGCAGGTCGAGGTACAAGGAGAAACTACATGGATAAAGGTTTAGGTACAGCCGATGCCGGTTATTTAACAAGAAGACTTGTAAATATAGCTCAAGACGTAATGGTTAGGACTGAAGATTGCAAAACAAAATCAGCTCGAACAATAAGACGTGGTCAAGATATTCCTTTACACCAGTGGTATTTAAGATTGATTGGAAGGTACTGTGCAGAAGATGTAAAAGTTGGGTCAAAGGTTATTGTCAAGAGAAATGCAATTATTACAAAGGAAATTGCAGAAGAAATTAATAAATCAAAGGTAGATACCGTTAAAATTAGATCAGCTTTAACGTGTGATGCAATGTATGGAGTTTGTTCAAAATGTTATGGAACTGATCTTTCAACAAATAAGGATGTTCTTGTAGGTGCGGCTGTTGGTATAATCGCTGCCCAATCAATTGGGGAGCCTGGTACACAGCTTACAATGAGAACTTTCCATAGCGGTGGAATTGCAGCAAAAAACATTACGCAAGGTCTTCCAAGAATTGAAGAATTGTTTGAAGCTAGAAAACCAAAAGCTCAAGCTGTTATGTCTTCAATTTCAGGAAAAGTTGTTATAGACCAAGGGGATGTTACAAAAATTACGATTATTCCAACTAAAAAGGATGAGGAAGAAGAATCCTTTGTAGTAGAAAAGTCGATGGAGATTATTGTCTCTGATGGCGACCTTGTTGTTCCAGGAACAAAGCTAACTGAAGGAGCTTTGAATTTGCAAGATATGTATGAAGCTTTGGGATCTATGCCTGTTCAGCTTTATGCTTTAGAGGAAGTACAACAAGTTTATGGATCACAAGGAGTTGCGATTAATGATAAGCACGTCGAAGTTATTATTAGACAAATGTTTAATAGAGTAAGGATCAAAATGCAAGGTGATACTACCCTTTTGCCAGGAGATATTGTTAGCGTGTTTAAGTTAATTTCAGAAAATAGAGAAGTCAAGGCAAAAGATGGAACACCAGCAGAAGGTAAGCCTGTTTTGCTTGGCATTTCGAAGGCTTCAAGAATGTCGGAAAGTTGGCTTGATGCTGCTTCATTTGAAGAGACTTCTGGAGTTCTTACTGAAAGTGCAATTTCAGGTAAAATAGATTATCTTATTGGTCTTAAAGAAAATGTTATAATTGGTCGCAGGATTCCAGTCGGTGAGGCTGCGAGGATTGATAATTTATGCCAACAATAAATCAATTAATAAGAAATAATAGAAAAAGAAGAAAGGCAAAGATAAAAACGCCAGCTCTTTCTGTCATGTATAACACAAAAAAAAGAGCGTATATTAAAACCTATTCATCTTTCAAAAGAGGCGTTTGTGTTAGCGTTAGAACGACAACTCCTAAAAAGCCGAACTCTGCTTTAAGAAAGGTGGCAAGAGTTAGGTTATCAAATAGAAGAGAAGTTACAGCATATATTCCAGGAGAAGGTCATAATTTACAGGAACACTCTGTTGTCATGATTAGGGGAGGAAGAGTTAAAGATCTTCCTGGAGTTAGATATACAATTGTTCGTGGAACTTACGATTTACTTGGAGTTGCAAATAGAATGAATGGCAGATCGATTTACGGGGTTAAAAAACCAAAGAAAAAAGGAGGAGAGTAAATATGTCACGCGGAAAAATTGCAGTTAGAGAACCAAAAGAGCCAGATACAAAATATAAATCAAGAGTAGTTTCTAAATTTATAAACATGGTTATGTTGGGTGGTAAAAAATCTACAGCAAGAAAAATTGTTTATGATGTGCTTGAATCAATAGACAAGGAAGATGTAAAAGAAGCTCGCAGATATTTTGAAGAGGCTGTTAAAAATGTAATGCCTGAAGTTGAAGTAAGAACAAGACGGGTTGGTGGAGCTAACTACCAAGTTCCAGTTCCAGTTAAGCACGATAGAGCAGAAACTGTTGCTATGAGATGGATTCTTGATGCGGCGAAAAAGCAAAAAGGTGCTCCAATTTCTGTAGGTCTTACAAGTGAAGTAAAAGCAGCTTATAACGAAGAAGGTATGGCTGTCAAAAAGAAACAAGAGACGCACAAAATGGCAGAAGCGAATAAGGCGTTCGCACACTTCAAGTGGTAGTCGTAAAGAATAGGTCTTCTAATTTAATATAAGTTCTCCCTTGGCGCTTCGCGCTAAGGCTTTTGCTCATTTCAAATGGTAAACCGTAACGAATAGGCTTTCAACTTTAATATAAGTTCTCCCTTGCGCTTCGCGCTAAGGCCTTTGCGCATTTCAAGTGGTGAAAATAAGGGTAGCCCTTTTATATTTTTTCTAGTGCTAGAATGATTGTGTGTTTCTAAACGAAAAATGTGGAATATTTGGAATTTATGGTGATCAGAATGATGCTTCTAGACTTGTTTATTATGGACTTTGGGCTTTACAACACAGAGGACAGGAAAATTCTGGCATAGCAACCTCCACTGGAAGGAAAATTTATTGTCACAAGGGAAAGGGCCTTGTTGCACAGGTCTACCGCGAATCAGATTTTAAAAATTTGAATGGACATATAGCAATAGGGCACAACAGGTATTCTACTTTTGGAAAATCGCAAATCGACCACTCACAACCCGTATACACTTATCAAAATACTATGGCTCTAGCACACAACGGAAACCTTCCTATTGTAATTAAACTGAAGAGGTTTTTGAGGAATGCTGGTATACCAACTGATGGACTAAACGATTCTGAAATGATGCATAAGACAATTGAATACTGGCTTATTAGAGGAAAAAATATTGTGGATGCCATTAAACTATCTTTTCCACTTTTCCATGGAGCCTTTAGCCTTTTAGTAATGACGAAAAAAGAATTAGTAGCGATAAGGGATGTTAACGGAATCAGGCCTTTATGTATGGGAAAGATAAATGGGTCGTATGTATTTGCTTCTGAAACCTGTGCGCTTGATACAGTTGGCGCGGAATTTGTGCGAGATATCAGACCTGGCGAAATGGTTGTTGTAGACAAAAATGGTTATAGAAGTATCCAAATACAAGATGGACAAGAAAGGTTAGATATATTCGAATATATCTATTTTGCAAGGCCAGATTCCAAATTGCAAGGGAAAAGTATATATCAGGTCAGAAAGAATTTAGGGATAACATTAGCAAGAAAAATGAATATAGATGCAGATATGGTGATTCCTGTTCCGGATTCGGGGGTTCCTTCGGCTATCGGATTTTCACAAGAGTCTGGTATAAAACTTGAAGAGGCGTTAGTTAAAAATCGTTATATTCACAGAACTTTTATACAACCATCACAAAAGCAAAGGTCAAGTGGAGTTAAAATGAAGCTGAATTTGATAAAGAATGTTGTTAAGGGGAAGCGAGTAATTTTGATTGATGATTCGATTGTCAGGGGAACAACATCAAAATTACTCGCAGAAGTATTAAGATCAGCTAGTCCAAAAGAAATTCATATGGTTATAACTTCGCCTCCTGTAAAATTCCCGGATTTTTATGGAATCAATACTCCAAAGAAAAAAGATCTTGTTGCAGCGAATATGTCTATTGAGCAATTGAGAAAATATATAGGAGTTGATTCATTAACCTTTTTAACTCTAAATGAAACTATCAAGGCGATTGGATTACCAAAAAATAAATTATGCACGTCATGCTTCGATGGAGACTATCCAATAAAGGTGCCGGTTTTTTAATATCGGATATAACGCTCGCCTTGCTCGCTACCAATTCTCGCTTTGCTTCGAATTGTAAAGTTCATTGACTTTGTGGATTCGTATCTCTAGACTTATAAACATATGGAAGATAAGATCCCGCAAGAAGAGGTTCGAGAAGAAAATCTACAAACTCCAATAAAAACAAAGAATCCGGTTAATAAAAAAATTATTTGGATTTTGGTTGGTCTTGTAGTTATCCTTGGACTAGCATTGACTTACCTTTCATATCTTTTAAATAACTCGAGGACGTCTGTTGTAGAAAATACTCCGACATCAGAAACCTCCGAATCAGAAGGAATCTCCGAAGATCCAACTGCAAATTGGAAAACGTATACAAATGAAGAGTATGGATTTTCCTTTAAGTATCCAGCACAGTTTTATTTAAAAGCTTTTCCTCCAAATTCAATCACCATCGCTAATGAGCCGCTTCCTGATGGGCAGCTAGATCCCACTCGACGTATTTCAATCACAGTTGATTCGTTATACTCTGGTAAATACGAACAAATAAGAAATGCGAAAGCAGGCGCTGATGTATCAGAGGCTCATCATGCTGTTGATGTTGTTATTGAAAAGGTACGCAATTTTACAGTTGATAGTGCTGACGCTGTTGAATATTATCGTGATGGAGTCTCAAAGCAATCTGAAATTGGCAGAGGATTTATAGGATATGAACGTATAATTCTTATTAGATCGCCTGAAGACAAATACATTCAATTATTATTAACTTCATCAAGCGTGGAAGAAACAAATCAATGGAGTGATACCTTCGATCAAATCCTTTCTACGTTTGAGTTTGGAGATGCCGTGGAAATAGACAAAACGGCCACTACCAGCATAGATGTTTATGCCTCGTTAGATATTGATCCTAGTAATCTGCCAGCAAAAAACAAATACCTTTTTACTTATCCATCCAGTAACGTTGGTTCGGTTGAGATGGCCTATGATAGTGGTAATCGGGTTTCTGGTATTTCACTTCATCTCTCAAATGGTACAGATTTAGCTATAAGTCCTTCTTTCGAAGGTAGCAGTATTTCATACTATGATGCGGATGATAAGCCGAATGTAAAAATAATTTCTAACTCAAATTTTATGGAAAAACTCTCAAGAGTTTTAGGGATTTCAGGTTATTTATATGTTACGGGATATGGCGAAGGATCTGTCGGATGTAGTCACTGGGATCCTTTGCCTCTAGCATGTCACATGAGCAATGCGTATTTTAATAAAATCGGTGGATACAATATTAATTGCAATACAAAAGATATAGCTAAAGTGAAAATGTGTGATGATATTGTTGAGGATTTAGATATTTCTGTAAGCCAAATTGATTTATAATTCTACGTGCGTAAGAATATTACTAATCTAGGTCCAAGTGATAAATCCCCCAACGCTCAAAATGCATTGTCTGATTTTTTTAATAAACAGGTTGATTTAGTATTTGAAAGCAATCTTAAGCCAAGAGTAAGGCCGTACGTTTTTAATTACTTAGTGACTTTATATGCAGAAAGATAATCTTCGTTAATTATCATTTTCCTGTTTTTTAATCATCTTGTCAGTATTTTTTCATTTCCTTTTACTAGTATTTGTTTATGGCAGAACAAATGTTATTCACTGAAAGCTCCTCCAAAAACATAGATATTTTAACGGGGAGTAATAAATTATCAGATGATTTTGCAATAAAAAACCTGCCGGAAGAGGAGCGCCCGCGCGAACGGTTGCTTTTAAAAGGCCCGTCGGCATTATCGACAAGTGAACTTTTGGCAATTGTTATAGGCAGGGGCGCTCCCGGAATTTCTGCTGTTATGCTTTCTCAAAAAATAATTTCTGCGTTTGGTGATTTAAATTCTTTATGTAAAGTTTCAGCTACCGAACTTTTAGCATTTAATGGAGTTGGTTTAGCAAAGGCTTGCCAAATTTTGGCGGTTGCAGAAATATCAAGAAGGCTTTCTGGTGCTCCTGTTTTGAAGTCGCAAATATATTCCTCATCTAAAAGTATTTATCATTTAATAAAACCGCATTTGATAAATAAAGATAGAGAACATTTTTTGGTAATTGCACTCGATTCAAGAAGGCGATTAATCGCAGTTGACAATATTTCTATTGGTACAATAAGTCAAAGTATTGTTCACCCGCGTGAGGTTTTTAAAGTTGCGATTAATCGCAGAGCGTCGTTTATTGTGATTGCTCATAATCATCCATCTGGTGATACAAGTCCAAGCTCTGAAGACCTTGCAGTTACGCACCGACTCGTAGCTGTTTCGCAAACAATTGGAATACCGATTCTTGATCATATTATAGTTTCTGATTCTGGCTATATGTCATTTAAGCATGAAGAATACCTGACTTAGTATGTGATAATATATTGATAATGGCAAAAACAGTTACAATATCAGAATTACGAGTCGATCAAAGACTACAAGATGAAGCTTTTTCGCTTAAGGAATTTGAGAAAAAAGTAAGCAGACAAGGAAAGTATTACTACAATATTCTGCTTGGTGATAAAACCGGGGAAATTCGTGGAAAACTTTGGAGTGAAAATGTTGATTCGTCTTTAGTGTCTTTGAAACCAGGTGAGATTGTCTCAATTACAGGATATATCCAAGAATACGCTGGTAAGCCACAAATAATCGCTGAAAAAATAAGCGTTGTTACAAACATGGCCCCGGAAGAGTTTCTTCCTGTAACTTCACGTGATCGCTCCAAAATGAGAGAAGATCTTGAACTAGCAATTAGTGCTGTTTCAAATCCAAACTTAAAGCAAATAATTGATTTATTCTGGAATAATGATGCAAATCGTGATAGTTATTTAAATTTCCCAGCAGGGATGTACGTTCATCATGGCTATGTTGGTGGTCTTTTAGAGCACGTTTGGGAAATGTGGCAGTTAAGTCAGCCTTTTTTAAATATCTACGCAAATTTAGATAAGGATCTGTATTTTACAGGTCTATTTTTTCACGATGTAGGAAAACTTGAAGAATTAAACATAGTTGGTGCAACTATAGTCATGACAAAAGAAGGTTCCTTAAATGGTCATATTGCACAGGGAGTTTTAAAAGTTAAGTCACTAATAGATCAAGTTTCAGATTTTCCAGCTGATCTAAAAAGCAAATTGTTCCATCTTATTTTGAGTCATCAAGGTCATCTTGAGTTTGGAAGTCCAGTGAAGCCAATGATGATAGAAGCTTTGGTTTTAAGTATGGTAGATAGTAATAGCGCTGATATGAATCAAGCAACAAAACATATTGAAAAACAAGCAGATACAGATGACGACTTTACTGATTATCATAAGCAACTAGGTAGAAGTCTCTACAAAGGCTCGTAAATCAAGCTAAATTATTGCGTAATATAAGTTTATATGTTTAAATATCCGTCGTATGTCTGATGTTCATGTTGCTGATAAAGCACAAAAATACCCAATTAATAAGATTAGAAATATAGGAATTATTGCTCATATTGATGCTGGTAAAACAACAACAACCGAAGCTATTTTGTACCTTACTGGTTTAAAGCATAAAATTGGAGTGGTTCATGGTAGTGCTGATACTACGACAGATTGGATGATACAAGAAAAAGAACGTGGAGTAACTATTGTGTCTGCCGCTATAACTTCATTTTGGAAAGATTTTCGTATAAATCTTATTGATACACCTGGGCATGTGGATTTTACTGCAGAGGTTGAAAGGTCTTTACGTGTTTTGGACGGTGCTGTTGTTGTTCTTGATGGAAAAATGGGGGTTGAGGCTCAAACTGAAACTGTTTGGAGACAAGCAAATAAGTACAAAGTTCCAAGAATATTCGCAATAAATAAGATAAATCAAATAGGTGGAAGTTTTGATAAGACTTTAGCTTCAATAAAAAATAGATTAACCCCAAATGCTTTCCCGATTATACTTCCAATTGGTTTTGAAAAGGAAATTAATGGTTGGGTTGACCTTGTAGAGCAAAAAGGCTACAAATATAACGATTATTCAGATAAAGATGTTACAGAGACTGAAATTCCAGAAAGCATGAAGGATCAGATCGAAAAATATAGAACAGAGCTTATCGAAAAAGCTGTGGAGTCAGATGAAAAATTAATGGAAAAATATTTGGCTGGCACAGAACTTACTGTTTCTGAAATAAAATCAGCCATAAGAAAAAGCGTTATAGATTTTGATACACACTTTTATCCAGTTGTTGCAGGAGACTTTAGGGGTATTGCTGTGAAATTGATTTTAGATGCGGTAACAGATTACTTGCCATCTCCAATAGAAGTTGTTCCTGCAGAAGGAATAAATTTAAAAACAAACGAAACAGTAATTTGTAAACCAGATGTGAATTCCGATTTTGCGGCGCTTGCATTTAAGGTTGTTACTGATCCATACGTCGGACGTTTGGTTTACTTTAGGGTTTATTCTGGCTCAATTGAAGCAGGTTCTTATATATATAACTCAACCAAAGATAATAGAGAAAGAGCAGGGCGCATAGTGCTTATGCATGCGAATGATCGTGAAGAAGTGAAAATTGTCCGTGCCGGAGAAATTGCAGCTGTTGTTGGATTAAAAGAAACTGGAACAGGAGATACCCTTTGTGATGAGGATAAGCCGATATTACTCGAAAAAATAACATTCCAAGAGGCAGTTATTTCTATGGCTATTGAGCCAAAAACTAAATCTGATCAAGAAAAGATGGGACTTGCTTTAAAAAAGCTTTCTGATGAAGATCCAACATTCCATATTTCAAATGATCCAGATTCTGGTCAAACATTAATTTCCGGAGTCGGGGAATTTCAATTAGAAATTAAAGTCGACCTTTTAAAAAGAGACCATGGAGTTGATGTAACTGTTGGGGCTCCGCAAGTGGCATTTAGAGAAACTATAAAATCCGAAGTTAAAATTGAAGGCAAATATATAAAACAATCTGGTGGTAGGGGCCAATATGGCCATGTCTTTTTGAGACTTAAACCACTAGAAAGAGGGCAGGGTTTTGTATTTTTAAATGAGGTTGTTGGTGGCTCAATTCCTCGTGAATATATCCCAGCTGTTGAAAAAGGCGTAAAAGATGCACTAACAAAAGGTGTGCAGTGGGGGTATCCCTTAGTTGATATTGAGGTTGCTTTGTATGATGGTTCGTATCATGATGTTGATTCATCAGAATTGGC
>Ga0209542_10011878_pt1 | contig 15361 bp, 12 predicted proteins | sample RifCSPhighO2_01_FD_184028 | JGI IMG/M metagenome (GOLD analysis project Ga0209542, IMG submission 184028) | Soil microbial communities from Rifle, Colorado - Rifle CSP2_plank highO2_0.1 (SPAdes) (version 2) | ecosystem: Environmental > Terrestrial > Deep subsurface > Rock core/Sediment ... | reverse complement strand
ATTGAGGATTATCAGCAGCCGTGTTTATTGCCTCATTGACCTGATCTAAGGCCTTCTGTATTCCTATGGTATCTTCGACAGCTGCATACTGTTCTTTTGCCCCAGCGAGACTTTTACTAAAATCAGGTAGAACAGCAATCAGTTCACTATAGCTACACGTCTGGCCGCATGGATTTACTATGGTACTGATTGCTGCATCCGCGGAAGATGCGATTGCCCACAAGGAAAACGTCAATAGCGCGAAGATGATACCAGATACTTTCCTATGTGGTATAAGAGATTTCATTTGTTCTTCCACTTATCTGTCCACATTTTTATAACGTCTGGATTATTCACGTTGCACCAGCCAATGTTCGGATCGGTGCTGTCGCCCCAGGCCTTTATTGTGTCGGCAACGAGTGAGCCAGCAGCATTCTGCACTTCTGCCAGCCGCTGCTCTGCCGCCTTCTGGTCGTATTGAGTGTGTAGAACTTTCGCCGCAACTAACTCATCGAGTGCTTGAAGAGCGATTCGCTGTGCATCTGGGGAATTTGAATTCGTAACATCCGTAATTAATTTATCTAGTGCATTTAACGCCGCGATTGACTGCTGATTGTTCGAAGCTGTCGTCGTGGCAAGAGGCGCAATCTGTCCCGTTATTATTCCCTGCGACGCAGCAGTTGTAGTTGCAATTTTTATTGTTGAACTATCTTTTGTAGTGCAAGTTTCCGTGCCGTCCGAAGCCGGGCTGCAATTTGTTGCGCCCACCTCCTCCTTCACCTTTGGAATAATTATGTTCCAGCAGGTTTGTTCAGCCGCGCGAAGTTTTGCCATGTAATCGAGAAGAATCCGCGCAGTCGCGTTCGTAGCTTCTATGAATGCCTGCTCCACTTGGCGCGCTGCGAGCAAAATCTGAAGAGCGGCATTGACTGCGCTATCGCGCAAACTGGCCGTGGACTCCGCTACAACCTGGCTAAGATATGAGGGCGATCCGGAACTCCCCTGTACGAGCCCCAACAGTCCGCCGTTTTGGCTGATGAGCTGAATGCCGATATTGGCAAAAAATGAGCCGACCATCTGCCCAATGTCGCTTGCCGCTTGCTGCTGTGCGAATCCGGATTGCAATTTTTGCTTAATATCACCTTCGACAAGAGTTCCTGGTGTGACAGTTCTTCTGTTGCCGAACTCATCGACTTCTTCAACGCCGTATATTCCGTTGGACCAGCCCAAGCGTGTGAGCATTTCTTGCTGGCCGGCCGCAATATCATTAAGGAGCATGTTGTTTGCATTGTTGAACGCATATAGTGGAATGCAGTTCGGATCAGTCAGCGCGAGAATGTCGTTGAAACTGAAGCCGACAATATTTCTTCCTGTGAGCACGGATTTCAATTGCTCTGACGAGCCGGGATAAGAGCATGCAAGAGATGCGCCTCTATTTCTCGTCTGCGCATAATAGCTACGCTGCATCTCCCGCACGATATCGTTAAAGAAGGCGGGATTAATTGCGTTAAATTGCCCGTTTCTTATGCTGTTGAGCATTACTTCTTGAGATCTTTTTTCCAGATCGCTCCAATAATCTACCGGAAAATATGCTCCGCCTTCGCGTCCTTTAGTGAATTGTTCGGTTGTTGCCTTAACTGTATTTGCGGTGTCGGCGATTCTTATTTTGTTCACCACCTCCTTGAGGATACATTCCTTATATACGAGATATCCGGTATTAAGTGTCACGGCCGCATCGTTTACAGGCACATATGCTCCACCGATTGCCCCGAGAGTTCCGACGCTCATAGAATACGAGCCGGTGAGATTGCATCCGTAAATGCCATTGCGGCTAAATCCGGGGGCGGCTGTGTATGTTTGGCTCAAGGTTCCACTTGCCTGTGGCGGTGTTGTGTCCACTGTTGCGGTTGGCTTATCAGTACACGCATACTCGGTCGATCCGTCACTTCTGTAGATAGTTGTGCATATTTGGTGCTGCTCGGCGCTAGTGAAAGCCGGCAAAACAGATATACCGAGCACAATAATCAAAAATATGAGTTTGAATTTACCGATCATGTTGCTTTTTGCCTTTGATATCTTGCCAGGGCGTTAAAAGAATTCAGGACAGCTTGCTCGCCGTCGTTGAATGCCCGAAGCAGCGCCAAAGTCGCCATAGTGTCGTCTGCATTTTTCGCCATGGCCTCGAGTGTTGCCGCAAACTCAACTAGAGAATTCACGACGGCCATGTGAGAGGAGAGCGCGTCTGTCGGCACGACGACCACTTTCATGTTGGAAACGGCTTCTCTGTAGTTTTGCGCTACAACTTCCAGTTTTTTAAGATTGCTCCTGTCTCGCGATTCAATATATCGCCCGAAAATTTCTAACTCCGGTTCTGTGTTTGCAAGAAGCGGCTGGAGCGCCAACTGAAGGTCTGCTCGATAAGCGAGCATTCTTTTATAGGAGGTATCGGGATCGGTTAGAAAATCTAACGCCGTGTAAGACTCATGAGGAACTTCTCCGCGAAGTGAAGCTGCAATATTTGCTGCAATCCGTTCGCCTTGAACGGGCGTATATCCGCCGATTTGCTGAAGCTGTGAATATGTATCGGCAATTTGAGCGACGACATTCTCTCCTATCTTAGAGAGATCATTGGAATCTTCCGCAGCCGCCTCTGCCGCCAAAGCAGATTGTTCTGCCGACAGCGCTGAATCTCCATTTGCATATCCTCTTAAATCACCTGCCTCGAGTGCGGAGGGAGAGCCAATCTTTCCCGAAACGACAGAAATAGGGCTTTGTGCGCGCTCCGCAACGTAAAGGGAAGCAATTTCTCTTGATTTTATTGCACTGGCCGCCTGCCAGCCCGCTATGACGACGAGAGCAGAGACTGATATGGCCGCGGCAATGTAAATCGGACTGAACCCCGCATTGTCCCACACCAAAAATCGCTCGGCCGTATGTTTGCGCCCGTTTTCCACACATAAATTATACACGCGTTTTCCACACGATATCCGAAAAGATGGCAAGCGGCTGTGCACACCCTTTTGCACTTTTGCCTCTGCCGACTGAAATTAATTCGCGAATTGGAATATATACCCTGGATCGCTTTCGGAGAATTTTATCTCGTGCAGAGCAAGGAATTCGGAGAGCCTTATAAAGGCTTTTATGAATTCTTCTGCAGCGGCATCATAGGAAAGGATGGCATCTGCCATTTCATTATCAGTTTTTGCTTTCGTGAGACTCACAAATCCCCGCGCAACTGGTTTGTATCCTGCCGCAAGCCTCGAATGTACGTCCGAAAGCTCGGCAGGTATATTTTTTAGTGCTCCGATGCTATCTGCGAGCCTTTCATAATCACGAGAGAGTGCAAGAACAGAGGCGGCTTTGGCTGGATTTTTATAATCTTTGAAAAATGCATCAAGGACTTCGCTCGTATTAACGTGCGAGGCATCAAAAGATCGGATTTCGACGCCCACAGCATTGCCATAATCGAATAAAACTTTTTGTTCCGACGTAAGAGGCGCCTTTGGTAATTCAGCTATCGAGCTTTTGACTAAGCCCCGCGGCAGTAAATTATAAGGATTATCGAAAAAGTTAGGACTACTCGTCGTTTCATTGCTGTTGAAAGTTTTAGGCAAAGACTTACTTATTGCATTGCCGAGTGGATTAAATGAATTCTTTGAATCATTATCAGTATCGGGTTTTGAGATGGCCGCAAATATTTTGTTTGAAAAAAACTGGGGCATCCCTGCATCCTTTGAATCCCCAGTTGATTCATAAATATCGCTGGTTATTTTTTCATCCAACGAAAATAGAGGGGTTTCTTTCACGTTGCCTCCCCAAGCAACGATGCTTTTTGGTTCAGAAATTTCTTTTTGAAATATTTTTTCCTCAACGAGAAAGAGGATTGCTATCAATCCGCCGGCTAAAAGGAGCAGATACAGGATTTTTTTGTTCACAAAATCACTATATCATTCTCCCGATTTATTTTTTTGCGCGTCCAAATCTGGGGTTCGCGAGCACGTCTTTACCTGTACACGCAGATTATTGGAATATAATGCACTCATGCTGACTTCTAGGTCACTGCCTGCAATAATTATCGCGGCCTTGTTAATCTTTCCATTCACAGCGCGCGCATATCCTTTTGGAGGACAGACAAGCATTATTATCCCCTGTTTCAACGCTGCGATTTACGCAGTGCTGGGCGGGCCGCGAGGCGGCGCATACATTTGGACTCCCTCGACGCGCACGTATCAATACGGGCCACCCACTCATTCCGGCCAGTGGCTTTTGGGGCTTACGAGCGTTCCCTATATTTGCCTTGTCTGGGTCGCTCCGCTTTTCGTCTTGCCGGGAATCGGGATTGGGATGATGGGATCATCTCAATAGCTGCGAGCGTATAGCTGTGCGGCAAGGCATTTCCACTTTTCAAGCGGAACGTCTTCTGCTCGCGCTTTTTCAGGAATTCCGCATGCAGTTAGGGCTTCGCGCGCCGCCGGCCTGAATTTTTTTGCGAGATTTCCCGCCAGAAATTTTCTCTTGGAAGAGAATCCGGCTCGAACGACGTTGAAGAAATCTTTTTCACTGATCCCAGAGAAAAAATCCCGCGAGATGTTTCTTATCAGCAGAATCGCCGAATCAACAGCAGGAGGCGGAGAGAAATTTCCTCTCGGCACATATCTTATGATCTCCGGGTCCCCATATGCTTTGACTGAAATGGAGAGAATGCTTTCCTTCCCTCTGACAATTCTTTGAGCCACCTCTTTTTGCACGAGAATCGCGATTGTTTTTGGCTGGATTTGTCCGGACAGAAATTTTCTGATGATTTCTCCAGTGATGTAATAAGGAATATTTGCGGCAAGTACATAATTCTTCTGTTCTAGTTTTATTTTTTGCGCAGAAATATCTCGAATATCCGATTCGATAATTTTCAATGCCCCGCTGTCAATTTCTTTTGCGAATTTATTTTCGAGCAGTTTTATTAGATTGCTATCCTTCTCGATTGCGACAACTTTTGCTCCCGTTGCGAGCAATTCTTTTGTGAGGGCGCCTTTGCCGGGCCCAATTTCAAGCACCATATCGCCCGACGCGATTCCCGCGGCGCGCGCGAGAACGCGCGCAGCCCAAAGCCCCGTAAGAAAATGCTGACCCAGTCTCGCACCCATGCGAGGAAGTATCAGGTATCAGGTATCAGGTATCAAGTATCAGCAATAGCACTTGATACTTTTTATTAATAGATGATTTGTTCAGCCGAGTCCTTCTCCGGTGCGGCGTATTCTATGAGCCGCTGATCAATATCCGCGAGAAATTCGGAAGGAAGAGTATACTCGCGCGAGCCGTATTTCATCCTCTGTGCCGCATACGAGAGAAAAATACGCTTTCGAGCCCGTGTAAGCGCGACATAAAAAAGTCGCCTTTCCTCTTCAGGATCTTTCTCCTCATTATCGCGAAGAGATGGGAAAAGTCCCTGCTCGAGCCCGCTTATGAACACCACGTCAAACTCCAAACCTTTCGATGCATGTCCGGTTAAAAGAGATATGCCGTCTTTTCCCGCATCGCCTATTTCATCCTGATCGCTCATGAGCGCGGCCTCCTCCAAGAGGCGCTCAATTCCCTCCGGCGGAGTCGCAAAGTCGTATTTCGTTGCGAGGTTCACCAACTCTCGCACGTTTTCAAGGCGCTCATGTCCTTCTTCTTTATCGGCCTTGAGATTTTTTTCTATGCCGCTCTCTTCAACAGTGAATTTAATCGCATCGGAGGCTGGCACCGTCCCAATCGCCTCCTTAATGTGAGTGAGAATTTGCTTGAATGCATTTACTTTTGCTCTAGCGTTCGATGCGAGCTTCTCTTCTTCGCCAGAAAACATTTTTTCTAGTGTTACCGCTCCAATTCCGCGCGGTGGAACTCCCGCAATTCTCGTAAGATCAATTTTTGATCTAGGATTAATCGCGGCTCGCAGATATGAAAGTACGTCCTTGACTTCCTTGCGCTCAAAAAATCTCGTTCCCAGGACCCTATACGGGAGGCCGAACCCAAGCATCGCCTCTTCGATCGCGCGTGATTGAAAATTCTCTCGGTATAGAACCGCGATCTCGCGAGCCGGCATTCCTCGCTTCAGCAAGTTCTGAACAGTTGTTCCAATAAACCATGCTTCGTCCATCTCATTCTGCGCGCCGTAAAAAGAGATCGGCTCTCCCGTATTGTTTTCCGTAAAGAGCCGCTTTTTTGGACGTCTTACATTTTTCTCGATAATCGAGTTTGCCGCCGTTAGGATAGTGCCCGTTGAGCGGTAATTCTGTTCAAGCGTGATGATTTTCGTGCCCGGAAATTCTTTTTCAAATTCTAATAGATTCTCGATACGCGCCTGCCGCCACGTATATATGCATTGGTCCAAGTCGCCGACTACGCAAATATTTTTTTGCACTCCCGCGAGGAGCCGCGCGATTTCATATTGTGATTTATTGGTATCTTGATACTCGTCAATCGTTATATGAGACCACCGGCTCTGGAGGAGTTTCAACACTTCTGGCGCATTTCGCAAAAGTGATAGAGTGCGGAGAAGAAGATCGTCAAAATCCAGCGCTGCCTGTTCCGAAAGTGTGCTTTCATAACTCTCCCATATCTGTGCCACGGCCCGCTCGCGGAAAGTCCTAGCATTCTCGTCATACTCTTTTTGCGACATTCCGTCTCCTTTCGCGCGAGAGATAGCGGAGAGGATCGCACTCGGCTTCCACTCCCCGATGGCAAGCTTCTCAAGAGCTTTTTTTATTGCGCGAGTGCTGTCATCACGATCCCATATTGAAAATCCGCGCGGCACGCCGGCATTTTTTGAAAATTCCCGCAGTAGGCGCACTCCCAGGGAATGAAAAGTACACACCAACGGCATTCCACTATTACCCTCCAGAAGCTTTGCCACCCTTTCCCGCATTTCTCCCGCCGCCTTGTTCGTGAAAGTCATCGCAAGAATTGAGCGCGCGGGTATGCCACTGTGAATTAAGTGAGCAATGCGATGAGTTATCGTCTTGGTTTTCCCAGCTCCCGCTCCCGCGGCGACGAGAAGCGGACCATTTATATGCAGCACTGCCTCTTTTTGCGGTTCGTTGAGTCCTTTTAGGTAATTCACTGGGGAACTATATCACTGACAAACTATCGGACGTGGGTAGCTGCACGAATTTCCCCTAGTCGAAGCGAGCCGGGCATGCGTCTTCGAGGGAGTTCGGAGCGCGGCGGTGCGAGATTTCAAGGTTCGCGAGCCAGCGAAACCCCATATCCCAGAAGACTCATGTTAGTGAGCAAAACTTGACAAACTCGCTATCCCCCCGTCTAATATTAAAGTAGTTGACTCAAATTTACATGAAGGTAGAGTGAAGCAGACGGTTGCTATCCCGTTTCAGCAGAAAATGGCATATCGGCGTAAAAAGCAAGATATTTAGCCATTAATTCCAGCAATCCAAGCCTGCTTCCGTCCAAATTTGGCTTATTGCAAGTAAAAAAAGGGAGCTTCGCGCGGACTCCAACGGTCGGCGAGGGGTGAAATATAATTCGACAGGATCCGCTCGCGTTGCGGTCTCTTTGATATCCCTTATGGTCATGGTGGGCACTGTGTTGCCGGCAACAGCAAAAGCCGGCGTTTTTAATGATTTTTTGGCTTCAATCCGGCATTTAAATACGGAATCTGCCGAAGCCTCGACCGTGGGAGGATCCCTCCAAACTATTCCGCTTCTCAAGCCAGCAATGAACATAGATCCTGCCCCGGCGCGAGGTGGTGGCGAAATCACAATTGTTGATGACTCTGCACTTATGCCGGAAGAGGGGCCTTCCGGGACGATTGCCGATATAGTCAAACCGAAAAATGCCACTATCAGCATCTACGTCGTTCGCGAGGGCGACACCCTTTCAGGCATAGCCAAGCTCTTCGCCGTTTCCCCCAACACGATTCTATGGGCAAACAACCTAAGAAGCGGGAGCAAGCTTCAAGTTGGACAAACTCTTACGATCCTGCCCGTTACGGGTATCAAGTACACGGTCAAGAGGGGCGACACCCTATCGTCGATAGCTAAGAAATTTGGCGGAGACGCCGGGGAGATCGCGAGTTTTAATGGTATCGAGGGCACGCTTTCCGCAGGCGATGAGCTTATTATTCCTGATGGCGAAATCGCAGAGCCCGCCCCTGCCACAAGCTCAAGGCCAGCGACTGTACGCAGCACGGGGCCTTCGGGCACGCTTGAGCAGATTGGATACTATTTGCGGCCGATCGTTGGGGGAAAGAAATCTCAAGGCCTGCATGGATATAACGGAATAGATATCGCGGCTCCTCGGGGCACGCCAATCCTCGCTTCAGCAAGTGGAGATGTTATCGTCTCGCGAGAAGGAGGATGGAACGGTGGATATGGAAACTATATTGTAATTCAGCATGACAATGGCACCCAAACGCTCTACTCGCACAATTCTTCGAACGTTGTATACGTTGGCCAGAACGTTGTTCAAGGGCAAGTCATCGGATATGTGGGGGCATCCGGCAAAGCTACAGGCTCGCATGTTCACTTTGAGATAAGAAATGGTATCCGCAATCCTTTCTAAGCGGAAATGTTATAAACTCCGTCTTATTGCCGCATTGCTAGTTTAGGTTCACAATTGGTTTGACATGCTCTTTACATACGGGCATGCCTACTTATGAGGAGACACCGATGGCAGCGAAGACAAAAGGCAAGAGGCGCGAGACACACAGAGCTCGCGCATGGGATGGGTGCATGAGCCCATTAAAGTCGCTGGTGCGACGGCATCGCCGCCGGCCAACGGAAATCGAAAAAGTGCGCTCGCATTTCCCGAAAATGCAGGCGCTCGGCGTGGGCGGTGTTCCGATGTAGGCTTCACTAACCTAAGAGGAGGTCACGGCAAATGAGCGCATTGCCAGCGCCCGAGCAGTTATTTTAAACCCAGTTCTCCGCAAGGAGGAAGGATGGTGACCATGGCCAAGCAGAGAGCTTTGCTCGGTCGGACGGCCAGAAATCCGTTCGACTGAAACCCCGGCGGTGTTCGCGTCGCAGACACCGCCATTCCTTTTGTCCATCATTTTCTCTTGATTTGGTTGATGTGTACGGTGATGTTAATATGAGGCAGCTGTGTCAAAGATAGAAATGGATGTCATCGTCGATCTCCAATATGGGGATTGCGGCAAAGGCAAAGTTGCCCACTTTTTGTGCCAAACGCAGAAATACACTCACGTTCTGCGATATAACGGCGGCTGCAACGCAGGCCACACAATTTTTCATAAAGGAAAGAAATTTATAACCCACCATATTCCGGCCGGAGTCTTTTTCGGCGTTCGCTCCATCATTGGCTCTGGATGCGTCCTTGATCCTGACCAGTTTTTCCGTGAAATAAAAATGTTGCAGGAGGGAGGTGTATCAACTAAAGGCAAAATTTTTATCGCAAATAATACGCACGTGATAACGGCAGCGCATAAGGCGGAGGACAAAAAGAGTGGAGGCAAAATTGGAACAACTGGCCGAGGCAACGGTCCGGCATATCGCGACAAATACGGCCGCACCGGACTTCGTGCAGAAAATGTAAAAAGCTTAAGACCCTATCTTGTAAATCTCTATAAAGAATGGTTTACACCAACTCGACTTGAGCGAAGTCAAAGGATAAAAATCCTTGCCGAAGGCGCGCAGGGATTCGGGCTCGACATAGACTGGGGCGATTACCCTTTCGTCACTTCAAGTCATTGCACGACCGCAGGAGCGCTTCTCAATGGTCTTCCGCCGACGGCAATTCGCAGTGTGTGGGGTGTGGCGAAAATTTATGAGACCTACGTTGGGAGCAAGGAATTTCAGCCCAAGGGAGCAGTATTTGACCGCATTGGCGACGTGGGAGAAGAATTCGGCGCTACAACTGGGCGCCGTCGTCAGTGCAATTGGATGAACATGCAAACGCTTGAGCGCGCAATCCGTATAAACGGCGTTACACACATCGTTTTTAATAAAGTGGACGTTCTTCGCGCCGTGGGCACATGGGCTGTGATAGACAAAAATAAAATTATGAAATTCGGGACCGAAAAAGCAATGAATGATTTTATTGTAAAACGTTTGAGATCTCTAGGCATCTCGCGGAACCGGATTTACTTTTCAGAATCTAAAGAAAAAATCTAAACAAAAAGAACCGCTCTAAGCGAGCGGGACGAGAAAAGGAATACTGTTGATAATTAGATCTCACGTGCGCGATATTGCAATGCCTCCAACATGTGCGGCGACTCGATCGTCTCGCTTCCGGAAAGATCGGCGATAGTGCGGGCGAGTTTTATCGTTCGATGATAGCCGCGAGGAGAGAGTTTGAGAGAGCGTGCGGCGCCGATCAGCGCTTCCTCCGCGCTTTCAGTCAATCTGGCAATCGTTTCTATCTGTTTAGTTCTCATGTCGGAGTTCGTGGAAACATTTTTTGTATTTTTGAACCTTTCTTTCTGTTTGTCGCGGGCCTCTGCAATTCTTTTTCTTAAATTCTCCGTCTCACCGGAGCGATTTCTTTTTCGCATGGCCATTGACTCGGGTGCTATGTCGCCAACAGAAACCCACATATCAATTCTGTCCGCAACTGGTCCGGAAATTTTGCGACGATATTTTTCCACGGTGTGCGGCATGCATACGCATCGCGAACTTCCCCAGAATCCGCATGGGCAGGGATTAAGCGCGGCAATTAGCATGAAATTCGCAGGATAGATGGCAGAGCCCTTTGCGCGAGAGATAGAGACGACCTTGTCTTCGAGCGGCTCTCGCAGAGCTTGCACTACGTCGCGGTGGAATTCCGGAAATTCGTCCAGAAACAAAACGCCCCGATGAGCAAGCGTTACTTCACCCGGCCGAGGGTTTGACGAGCCGCCGCCGATAAGGGAGGCGTATGAAGATGTGTGATGCGGCGAGCGGAATGGAGGCCGCGATATCGCACTCCCTCCGGCAACGCCCACAAGAGAATGAATTGTCGTGACCTCTATCATTTCATCTTCGGAAAGAGCAGGGAGAAGCGCGGTCGCCGCGCGGGCAAGCATTGTTTTTCCTGTGCCGGGAGGCCCATAGAGCGCGATATTGTGCCTGCCTGCCACGGCAATTTCTAATCCGCGCTTCGCGCTTTCCTGCTCGCGTATGTCATCAAAAAGAGGTCCATCAAATTCACCCGCTCTCTTCGCGCTCGACTTTGTTTCTCGCGCGTATGGCGTGAGAAGACCTTTTCCATTTAGATGTGCCAATATTTCTTCAAGCGTTTGCACTCCATAAATCGCAAGGCCCGAAATGAGCGACGCCTCCTCAACATTTTCCTCTGGCAGATATATTTCCGTAAAGCCCTCTTTGCGCGCGGCAGTCGCAATTGAAAGCGCGCCGAGAATTGGGCGAACAGCCCCGTCAAGCGAGAGCTCTCCGGCAAATATTTTTCCCTTCGGAGCAAAAGACGCCTGCTCGGATGCGAGTAAATATGAAAGCGCCATCGGAAGATCAAATGCCCCGCCTTCTTTCTTGAGAGTCGCAGGTGCGAGGGAAATGACGATTTTCTTATTGCTTTTTTTCGGCGATTCAAGATCGCTGTTTTTTATCGCCGAAGCAATGCGATCTTTTGCTTCTTCCACAGATTTGTCGGGGAGTCCCACTATTGAAAGCGCATGCAACCCTCTCGTGATGTCGCACTCTACTGCAACTAGGTGAGCGGAGGGAAGAGCGGGCTGTGCGCCGAAGACGCGAGCAAAACCCGAAGCAACTTTTTGTTTTTTAGCCACGAGCCGATTTTATGATCTTCGGAAAATTATTTAGAGTGTTCAACGCACGTTCTCGCTGCCGGATTGGCCTCCAATCTGTCCATTGGTATTTCCTCATTGCATACTTCGCATATGCCATATTTTCCCTGCTCGATCTTCTGGATCGCCCTTCGGACGTCCTTGTATCTTTTTTCAAGTTCCTCAACCAATGGCACATTCGTAATCAGCTCTTCGATCTGATCGGCCGCATCAGTTGGGTCAGATTCCTCTCCTTTCAGCTCTCCGGAGGAGCCCTGCCAATCTCCTGTTTCTGGGATCGCGCGGCCGTGCGTAGCCAAATCTTCCTCAAGAGAATCACGCTCTGCTTCAAGAAGCGCGCGCAAATCATTTACTTCCTCTTTTCTCATAATGGCTATCTTACACAACCTGCTGTAATAATGCCAACCAGAACTTGTTTGAAGCCCCCTGCCTGTTTCGGCTTCGGTACCACGGGTTTTTAAACAAGCTCTAGAGTTGACGGCTCGCGCGCAGCCGGCTTAAGATCTCAACAAAGGAATTTGGACTTTCTGTTATTATCAGAATAGTCCTTGCGGGAAAGGCATAGAGCATTTGTATATTTCCTGAATCGTCTACAAGAGCCCGAACGTCGTAATTTTTTATCACCACGTCGCGGAATTCCCTGTCAACCAATAACCCGCTTTCATCAAGAGTCTGTCGAGGTACCGGAGTGAAAATCGGAACTAAATCTGCGTTTATTGAATTCTCCCATTTCAGCATTTCTGCGAAAGCTCTTTCATAAGAGCTGACTGGAACTATGAAAATCGGCACATTTTTATCGATTGTGTGAATGCCGAGGAAAAAGTCGCCCTTAAGTGCGCGCGAAAGCTCCGGCGTTATTGGTGCGTTAATTGCGCTAAAAAAGGATTGTATTGTGGCGGGCTCCGCACCTCCTTCCCCTTTCTCGCCCGCTATTGCCGTTTGCGGCACGATGCGTGTTATGGAGCCAAGGGAAGAATCTGTTATTTTCAGAGCTTGCGATATATAACGTTTGATATCGATGTCAGAGAGAGTATCCATTGGAAAAGGAATTGTTCTTTCGGCAAAGATTATTGGGATTTCAATCGGTGATGCAGCCGTTATTTGATCCTCTCCAACTCTTATATATATATAAAATAAAGCAGCGATACCCGAGAGAAAAAGAAATGCGATCAGCGATACAATAAAAACACTTTTTCGTTGCCGTTCCAGAGCAGGATCCACTACGGCCGGGGCCTCTTCGCCATGGGCTCGGTGTCTTTTTTCCTGCTCAAACGCGGCTGCACGAACAAGCGATATATTTTTATCGCGGACAGTGTGCTCTATGTCGTCTTTTAACGTGCGAAGTGAAGATACGAGGGACGGTTTCTCGCTCGGGACGTCTTTTTCTTGTGACGGGATCTCTTTTGCCGCCTGAATTGGAGGAGTCTCGGCCGATTTGACCTCTGTTTTTTGAGACGACTCTCCCATTAGCGCCGTATCAAACACCCTTCCCGCTTTTTCTGGCGGCAGGATGCCTTCCTTCGCTAGATCGATTCGCGCGGGAAGTTTGATTTTGGCGAGGAGCTCGCTCATTTCGGGCGGCATGTCCTTTTTTTGCTCCTGGGGAGGAGCCGGCAACTCGAGAGGAGCGGGTTTGTCAGCTGCCAGCGGAGCGGCCGGAGCTATTTCCGGTTTTGGGCTTTCCGATACTTGGGCTGTCTCTAATTTAGATTCTGCGTCTTGGCCTAAAACATTCTGCTTTGCAGTCACTTCGCCTACCTGCGCTGCACCCGCCTGTCGGTCGGGCAGGGATGGAGCGGCAGGCAGGCCCGATCTGTCTTTAGATTCTGCGTCTTGGGGGCCGGTCGGTGTGATTGTTTCGTCTGTCATTTTCGTATCTTTGGCCGCCCTCTTTTGGCTTCAACCCTTTTTTGGAGGCGAAGTCTGGATCAGCTGCCTTGATCGACAAATTATACCGCCCTTTCTCATCAATCTCTTTTATGACGACGGGGACTACTTCGCCGATCTGGACTGCATCGCTGATTTTTTCGATGCGGAAGGGCGCAACTTCTGAAACATGCACTAAGCCGTCCGTGTTCGGGCCAATTTTCACGAATGCGCCGAAATCGAGCATGCGCACGACTGGTCCCTCTAATTTTTCGCCCACTGTATATTCACGAGTAAGATCATAGATTTCCTTAAGAGCGGCCTCGGCAGTCCCGGCCTTCCCGGTCACGAATACTGTTCCATCTTCCTCTATCGTAATATCGTCGCACCCAGTTCTTTCGCGGATACCATTGATAGTTTTGCCACCGGGACCTATGACGAGCCCAATTTGATCCACACCCACTTTTATAGTCAATATTTTCGGTGCGCGCGGGCTGATATCCGGGCGCGGAGCAGCAATTGCTGCTTTCATCGTTTCCAGAATCTGCATTCGTGCGGTTTTTGCCTGTGCGAACGCTTCCGCGAGAACCTTCAAAGGAACCCCCTCCACTTTCACGTCCATTTGGACGGCCGTAACGCCGATCTGTGTGCCGGCGACTTTGAAATCCATGTCGCCATGATGATCCTCCGGCCCCTGTATGTCCGTCAGGATTTTATAGACTCCCGCTTTCGCATCCGACATCATTCCTATTGCAATCCCCGCGACGGCGCGGGAGACCGGAACTCCTGCATCCATAAGAGCGATAGAGCCGGCGCATACCGTTGCCATTGACGTAGAGCCATTTGAGGCAAGACATTCTGAAACGATTCGCACCGTATACGGAAAAATTTCTTTTTCAGGCATGACGGCGCGAAGCGCTTTTTCTGCGAGCGCGCCATGCCCTGTCATGCGGCGGTTGAACCCTCCGACTCGGCCCGTCTCTCCGACCGAAAAAGGCGGAAAATTGTAATGGAGCATAAATGTCTTTTTTGTGTCTTGAAACTCTATCGTGTCGATGAGCTGCGCGTCTCCCGGGCCGCCGAGTGTGAGCGCCGCGAGGACGTGCGTCTCTCCGCGATAGAAGATGCCAGCGCCGTGAACAACAGGCGTTAGTCCTCCCGCGGCGGCATAAAGTGGGCGGATCTCGTCGAAGGCGCGCCCATCCACGCGCTTTCCTTCTTTTAGAGCGAGATTGTGTACATAATCGTCAATACGTTTTTCGAAGTAAGCGTCGATCTGGCTCGGCGTCGCATCTGGGAATTTCTCCGCTCCCGTTTTCGCCCACAGGGATTTGAACTCGTTTATGTTTTCTTTTGCGAGTTTTCCCGAGAGCGCGGAAAGTTGGGGCTCAATGATTTCTTCATAAGCCGCTTCCAATTCTGCCGGAGTGGCAGGAGCGTTGAAAGTCTGTTTCGATTTTCCAACTTCGGCCACGATCTTTTTCTGCCAGGCCTGGATTTTTTCTATCTCCTCGCTGGCGCGCGCAAGCGACGTTTCGAGCGTCTCTTCCGGCACTTCGTGAGCCCCCACCTCTATCATATTGATAAGCCCGTCTTTGCCGCATGCCAGGAGATCCATGCGCTCTCCGTCTTTTGGATCGGCAGTCATAGGGTGCGCGTACTCTGCGCCGCGCTCGGTGTACGTCGGGTTCACGATAAGAGCGGCGGAACCGGCTTGCTGGCCAATGCGTACCGCAGAAACCGACGTACACCGAGCGCGGC
>Ga0209542_10011877_pt1 | contig 15362 bp, 12 predicted proteins | sample RifCSPhighO2_01_FD_184028 | JGI IMG/M metagenome (GOLD analysis project Ga0209542, IMG submission 184028) | Soil microbial communities from Rifle, Colorado - Rifle CSP2_plank highO2_0.1 (SPAdes) (version 2) | ecosystem: Environmental > Terrestrial > Deep subsurface > Rock core/Sediment ... | reverse complement strand
GATGGGAGTGGGGAGGATAATGGTCCCCAAATGCGGGCTGCCGGCGGTTTTGGGAAGTTGTTCGAGGTCTAAATACGCTGCTGTCGGCAGGCGGTCGATACCCAGAAGGGAAAATCTGACAAAATCACCGGTGCCGGCAAACAGCACAAAAGGAGTAACGGCGACGAGGTTGGCGTCCGTCCAGACTGAGGTGAAGGCAGTCGTGAAGAAGCGGCTCTGGCCGATTTGTCCGGTTTCGGTAATGAAGATGGGCTTCGGGGGCAGGAGTTTTTGTTCATAAGAGTAGCTTTTCAGGCCGTAGCGCCCCGGGGAGAGGGGGGTGGCGGAAAAACCGGGGTTCGGATAAGCATGAAAGGCGTAGCCGTCAATGTATTTGGGCCAGTCCGGCTGCAGCCTGGTAACCTCCCGCCAGAAACGCAGGGCGTCGGTTGAGGTGCGGTTGTCGGGGGCGGACATGTCTAAGCCTGCGGTCAGCAGAAAGAAGTCGGGAGAGCGGGCGGAGAAGACGCTCTTGGCGGTGACCAGGAGGGAGGCGTAGGAATTCGGGTCCACCGACCCGCCCCATTCAGCGGCATGATTGGGCTCGTTAAACAAGATGACATAGCGGTTTTTGGTCGGCCAGGGCATGTCCGCCAAAAAATTGGCAAAGTCTACCAGATCATAGGCCGTGGGCCTGGCCCAGGTGCCGCCGTAGGGGTAAGTGGCCAGACGGATGATGGGGGTAACTTTCAGCTGGCCGGCGGAGATAAAAAACTGGCGCCATTTGACCGGGTCCCGGTCGTCGCTTCTTAAGGGAATGGTGACATAGCCCCACTGACCCCCTGAACTATTAACAAGTTGGGCGGCCCGTCCAATTTCCGACGGCTCTAAGATGTGCACACCATAACGGTTATTGGGCACAGAAAGAGGATCGTAGATGGCTTGAGCGGGAGAAGTGACTAAGAGACTAAGAGACCAACTGACCAAAATTTTAACGATGTTCTTCATGCCACTATTATACTTAGTCACTTAGTCGCGGCTACGCTTTTGCGGGCGTGGCAGACGGCGATAGCCAGAGCGTCGGCGGAGTTGTCAAAGTGGGTGCGCATGCCCTTGGTCTCACGGATTTTAAACAGCCGTTTGACGGTTTGTTTCATGAGTATTTTGTCGGCCTTGCCGGAGCCGCCGACGACATTTTTAACCTGCATAGGGGCGTAATCAAAAACCGGTAAATGGTAATGGTGAATGGCCAGGAGGATGACCCCGGTGGCCTGGCCGACGGCGATGGCGGTCAGGGCATTGGTGGCAAAAAACAGTCGCTCAATGGCAACCACTTCTGGAGTGTGTTTGCGGATGATATTACTGATGCCGGAGTAGATGAGTTCCAGGCGCTGCCCGCGGGGGAGATCTTTGTCTGTTTGTACCAGGCCAAAGTCGATAAGTACGAATTTATCGGATCCGTTGGTTTCGATGACGCCGAAGCCGGTTGTGGCCGTGCCGGGATCGATGCCCAGTATCTTCATTAGGGTAGAATATACTACAATGCTGGATCTGGTATTGGGGTGGCTTACGGCGGCTATAGGTTTATTGGGCGGGCAAATCGCCGGGCAGGCGGTCGGACCTGCCCCCACTCAGCCGCCGACCAGGTCGGTTACGGTAGCGCAAGGGAAATATGACTATGATTTTTTTACGGCTAAGCCGGACGACACCGTGGACATGGTATACAACTACGAAGGGCGATCCGGCACCCAAACTATAATTGCCGCGAACGGATGTAAGGCGGCGATTAATGGGGGTTTCTATGATAAAAACTACCGGCCTCTGGGGCTGGTAATAGACGAGGCCAGGCAGATGTCCAAAAACCGGCCTAACGGTTTATTCAACGGGTATTTGTTCCTGCGCCCCAATGGGAGCATGGACATTTCTGACAGGCCGGTATACGCCAACGTCAGGGACGTGATACAAACGGGGCCGATACTGGTAGAGAATGGCCGGGCCGTAGCTTCGGGTGAGTCTAAAGACCCGGCCCGACGAATGGTGGCGGCCAAGCTCCAGGATGGCCAGATGATGTTTGTAGCGGTTTATGACTCCCAATCGAGGCTGGACGGGCCGCCACTATCGGCTCTGGCAGAAGTGGTGCTGGCGGCGGCTGAAAAGGAAGGCAAACAGGTTCTGCAGGCCATTAACCTGGACGGCGGGTCGGCTTCGGCGTTTTATAACCAAAATGTAAATCTTAAAGAGTGGCAGCCGGTAGGCAGTGTGTGGTGCCTGAAATAGCTGATATCACCCGCGGGGAGTAAAAAACCTTTCAAACCTGCTGTTTCTTATGTGACGGTCGTAAGCTAGCCAGCCTAAGGCTCCTTGACTGATTACAAAGGAGTAATGAGGAAGTGCAGTTTCCACTTTTAAATCTCCATTTTCTTTTCTTAAAACGGCTAAATTACAGGCTTCACGGTAACCGTCGGCTCCACCGACCGGAACAACACAGACCCCATGCTCTTTAATGGCGTCATAGATTGGCAATATAGACTCAGGTATCATGGAGGCGGTAAACATGGCCCGATCAAATGCTTCCTGTTTTGTAAATGGTAATGTCCCGTCCGCCACAATTACCTGGACGTTGTTGACGCCCAGACTTCTCAGAAGTATTTGCGCTGACCGAGCAAGTTTTTTGTCAACCTCTACACTTACTATTGATCCACCGGGCTGGACCAAAAGTGACAGTACATGATCTTGATACCCCGTAGCTGTACCCACACTTAAAATCCTGTCACCTGCCTGGGGATTTAAGAGGGTAGTCATTATGGCTACTACTGAGGGCTGAGATAAACTGGATCGGCCTGCGGAGGTAATGATGGGCAACACCCGGTCATCGTAGGCCTGGTGTTTAGAGTATAGGGGTGCGTACCTTGTCCGGTCTACACTTCCCATGGCACCCAATACTTTTGGGGCTGTGCCTTGGCGGGACAACTTACTTAGAAGGGCCTCTCGTTTGGGGGCCAAGAGCCTCGACATGGCAGTTTCAAGAACATTCATGAAGTTTCATGAATTCTAACCTAAAATGCTGAAACATCAATTATAGGAAGAGTTGGTCGTGGGTGACGGCGCGGCCGGAGGAGGTGCGGCAGGAGATGTGATAATTGTAGATGTCAGAAAGGGTGTTTTTGGTCAGGTATGACTGGCCGGCGCGGGTCTGGTCGTCCAGGTAAAAACGGGCTACGGCCAACTCGGTAGCTCCGCCGGCCGGCAGTTTTTTGAGGGTCCGGGCGGCTGAATAGCGGGTATACCTGGCCCAGCCGTTGTCCAGGCGGCAGTCGTAATTATCTTTGACCAGGGAGTACTGGTAACAGTCGCGCAGGGTATAGTCCTGGAAAAAACCTTCGTAGTTGTCCTGGGTGCCTTTGGCGACCAGGTCGAAGCGGCAGTCGTAAAAAGTGTCTTGGGACCGGTTGGTGGTGGCGATGACCCAGTAGATAATTTCCTTTTTAAGTTTGTCGTCGTAATAGCGGCGCTCTTCCAGGCGGGAGGAAAAAGCGGCAGCGGGAAGCGGCAGGGGGGGAGAAAAAAAGAACAGCTTGATGAGATACAGGCCGACAATCAGGATAATAAGGACAATAAACCCCCCCAGAAACATCAGAGCCACCGACCGTTTCTTAGACTCCTCGGCCATACCTTTTGATATACCCATCTTACTCCGGTTTGCAGGCAAACCGCGATGGTATATATCCAAAAACTCTCGTTTGCAGATGCAAACTCGAGTTTGTTGACTATAGTATAGCGCTTTTTATGAGCAAGCTACCCGTCACTCATGGGCCTGTTGTTTAATCCACCGTCCGCGTTTACAGGTAGGAAGCAGCCCTATCCCCGGATTATCCGGCAACCTGCCGTTGGCAGTGTGCCTGTGGGCGGCAATCAGCATTGTCAGCAGTCTCTCGCGAATGGCCTGATTCATTTCCACATAATCACTTAGTTGGAACTGGTGAATTATTCGGCGGCCGTCTTTGGCCGTGTCCGGGCGGACGGAGACTGCGAATAATCTGTTATGGGAAATCAGCTCAGCCGATCTTAGCATGCACCACCTGATCCCGCCTCTATTGGTGACCCCGTTGAGAGCCAAATCTCAGGAAAGCGGTCTATTGTTATAATACTAACAGATGAAATTAGTAACTAAATCTATTACACGAAGAGAATTGCAAGACATGGCTTCGAAGAGCTTTGGTAATCTGGTCAAAGCAGTTGTGGACATTGACAAGCAAACAATGGCTGTTGATGCATCATTACATGCCGATGAGGAAGCATTCTTATTGTCCAAAGGGTCAGAGCAATCTAGTTTGTGGGGAATCAATCTGTATCCCGGATTACAGGATGAAGATTTTATTGAATTTGACTCCATGATCAATCTTCGTCCTGGCCAGGGAAACTTGAGTCGTGGGGTAGACAATGCAGAAATTAGATCCCAAATTCAAATTATCGTTTCAAAATTAGTCAAGTAGCATGCAACACACTGACCTGAAAACGGACCGATGGTTTAAACTTTCACTACTTGAACAAATGGCTAATATTGGCAGCGAAATTGAGCGAGCCATAAAGTGGACTAATAAAAATAATCCTGAGTATGGAAATCTTGCTAATACCCGGGCATTGGAACTGTTTGATCTGACTTTACAAGATAAGAGGCATGGAAGCGGTTTAAAAGAAATTGCGAGAGCTCGAGAGCTGTGGTTGGATTACTTCGTGGGAGCTAACCAGTATCGGCAAACGGAAGAACAGTGGCATCGATATATATATTCTTTTACTTATGCTTCTCGTAATAAAGTGTGACCCCGGCGGGGATCGAACCCGCGATTTTCTGGATGAAAGCCAGACGTCCTGGACCACTAGACGACGGGGCCTGTAGGGCTAATTTTACCATCTGGGCGGGGTAATCCTAACCAGACTAGATAAATAGCCAGGCTGAGGCTGGTCAAGCCAAAACCCCAAACCAGACTGGCCGGGAAGTACCGGAGCTGAACCAGGCTCCGGTTTGCCGGGACGATTATTTTGATCATATGTTCCGAGGTTTGCAGGACGGGGACCGGGGCCGGGCCGACTTTGGCCAGCCAGCCGGGAAAGAAGGCACTGCGGATGGTAAGTTCATTGACTGAGGCTGATTCGGTGTGGATATCAATGGCACCCGGTCTGAAAGATGAGATGGCTGCGGTCCCCGGCCGGGAGAGCTGGACCAGACCGGAAAATTTCGGGTTTTCCCAGACAGCTACATTATTGGCGGTAAAAACTTTAGTCAGACCGTAACCGGTCATTTTCTGATCTTTGTTCTGTGGGGCGGTGGTGAGAATGTATTTGATGCCAAATAGGGCCAGCTTGTCGGGATCAAACCGGTCGGCCACGGTGTAGCGGGAACCCAGGGCTTGCGGACGGTTGTTGACTGTGGAGTGGTAGGCCCGGGTGTAGCCTGAAGGAGACATGGGATCATAACCCGGGGCGGCCATAATTTTGTAAAACTCCCAGGTATTTGGCGGCAGGACCGGCCCGTCCTCCCTATCTATTCTAAAAAGCCCGGGCGAGGCGGCTAGCCAGTCGGTGACGGGGGTGGAACCGAATACCTGGCTCTGGGGCACGAAGGGATTGTATTTCCAGCCAAACCGGAACAGATCCATAATCAGAATCAGGATAACGGCAGGGAGAAGCCAGGCCCGTTTACGGGACAGGGCAAACACTGTGGCTAGGCTTCCAACTATGGCAGACGGCCAAACTAGATTTCTGGCTATGACCCCGGTGTGTGTGGTCCATTGGCGGTGGGTAAAACCGAAGGCGGTGATGGCGAAAACTGCGACAAGCAGGCTGCAGGCAAACTTGGTGGACAACCCCCGTCTGAGTCGGTCTGTAAAACCGGCTGCCAGGATGGCGGAGGCGGTCAGGAGAGCCACGGCAACCCGGGAGGCGGAGGCGGTAGACAGCCCAGGAATTTTCCAGACGTACACGGCGCGGCCTATTGGAGTGTCCAAAGCCAGAGCAAGAGATATCAGGGCGACCAACAACCAGTACTTGTCCGCCCGGGCCAGCCGACGGTAACTAAAGCCGGCCCAGACCAAGCCAAATAAACCCAGGACGCCTAGGTAAATTGTGCGCTCCTGGTAATTAAAGGTGCCCCAGTAGTTGCGGGTGGCGGGGTGACCAAAGAAATCAGGGGCGACCAGGGTGGCCAGTGACGAGGGCGGCAGGAGGCCAAAATTTTCGCGCTCTATGTAGTGTTCAGATTCCCTAACAGACAACTGCGCCTGTTCCCAAAATGGCAGGAGCTGCAGGCCGGCCAGCCCCAGACCCAGTCCCAAGCCGGCCAGGTATTTGACCAATTCCGCTCGGCTGGTGGATTTCACCAGGGCGAAGCCGGAGACCATAAGTAGTCCATAGACCAGGGTCTGGGCGTGGCCGGCGGTGACCAGAAGAAAGACTCCGGCCGGAATAAACGAAGGTTTTTTCCGTTCGATAGCCAGCAGCAGGGCAGGTATCCAGATCATGGCCTGGCCGGCGTGGACCAGCTGCCACATGACCAGGGCGAAACCGCCGAAGGCATAAGTTAGGGCTCCGGCCAGACTGGCCAGGTAGGGTAGCTTTAGTGACCGCAGGAAGCAGAACATGAAGCCGGCGGAGGCAAACAACTGCCACCACAGCAGGCGATTCCAACCGGAAATAAAATTACCGAGCAACCACAGGTTTCCCGGATAGAGGGCTCCGGAATGAAAGTTGGCCAGTAAGGGATAGCCGGACAAGGTATAGGGGTTCCACAGCGGCAACTGCCACTCTCTGTAAGCGTTAACAATGAGGGCTTTCCAGGTGAAGACTTGGGAGAAGACGTCGGATATAAGCGGATTTTTTACCGGGAGGCTCATGGTCATCCAGGGATAATAGGCGCCGTACAGCAGATCGCCGGGAAAGGCCGCCTGGTTCAGCAGTACCGTTTTCCACATAAAAATCCCGGCTAACCCGGCCAGAAAGATCAGGCTCACCACCAGCTTAGTCCTGGGTCCCACCAGCCGATTATATACACAAAAAAGGGTATAATTAGCCTGCGGGGCGGTAGCTCAATCACGAGGCGACAGCCGAGAGATACCTGGAGACCCTCGCGCGTCAGCGACGAGGAAGAGGTCGCCAGGTATGGTTGAGCAGCAGCCTTTTACAATTTATTCAGGGGCGGTAGCTCAATGGTAGAGTAGCAGCCTTTTAAGCTGTTTGTTCTGGGTTCGAGTCCCAGCCGCCTCACCCTTCGACAAGCTCAGGGTTTCGCGTGCGCTCACGATGGCCTGGAACAAAGGAGTTTTCTGATCTTCAGCTTGTCTACAACGAAGTATACTTAACCAGAAAAGAAGCGGAACATCGAGAAACTCAGCTAAAAGGTTGGACAGTAGCAAAGAAGAGAGCTTTGATCGAAGGAGACGTTGAATTGCTGAAAAGCCTGAGTAAACCCCGAGCTTGACGATGGTCGGCTGGGATAACGGTGAGCATGCCGAACCGTCCCAGACGCCTCACCAAATGCCCTAGCGTTGACTGATTCAGCCCTGGGATTTATAATCTTTGGCTTGTTAAGGAGGTTCTTATGTCCATAAAAGATGTGAGCACTGGTGGTAAATTTGAAATCCACGCTGAAGACTCGGAGGGCAATTTGATCGGCTGGATTTTTGGTTATATTTTTGGGCGCATCTTAACCGTTGGCAGGGTGGATGTTGTCCCTCAGGCACGCCGCCAGGGCTTGGGCTCGGAGTTATGGCGAAGATTTGCGGCGCTTGGTCGTCAAAACGGAGCAACAGGACTTACCGGTCAGTTTTGTCCGGATGATGGCCACGATGAGGACCTGGATGTGTTCTATGAAAGGTTGGGTGTTGAAATTGATGAAACAGGTAGATTGCATCAGGACTTGTAGAAAGTTCGTTATCATTGCTTAAGTCAGCTTCACTTGTTTTTGGGAGGAAAGTCGTTAGGATGGAGGCCATGAAAACGGTCCTGGAAATCCATCCTATTCAGGCCAAGGTGGTCAATGAACTGATGTTTCGCACAAAGAGGCGGTTTTCTGAGCTGAATACGGCGCATTTACCTACCGACCACTTCAACTTTCACCTGCAGGCCTTGGTCGTTTCCGGTCTGGTATTTAAAGATGCGGCCGGTTGGTACTCTCTGACAACTGTGGGGAAAGAATTTGCCGGGCGGATGGATGATGTCAGCGAGAAAATAGAAAAGCAAGCCAAATTTTCGGTAGTCATCCGCTGTGCGATGAAGGATAAGGGGGTCAAAAAACACTTACTGCAGGAGCGGTTGAAGCAACCCTATTACGGTTACGTAGGTCCGCCGTCGGGCAAGGTGCGGTGGGGGGAGACCGCGGAAGATGCGGCCAAACGGGAATTTAAGAAAACTTTTACCGGGGGCCGAAACGGGTGGTATACCCTGGAAGAGATTGCTCTGCTTCCCAAAGTGTTTGATGATTTTGACCGGACGATGGCCGCGGCGGACCAGACAGCCCTGACCTTTACGGAAAACAAATATACGGTGGCCGGGTTTTAAGAGTCGGCCAGGAAGCCGTTTTGCTGGAGGTCCCACAAGTGACGATAGAGGCCGTGAGGGCGCCGGAGCAGGCTGTGGTGGGTGCCGGCTTCGGCAATGGTGCCGTTTCGCAAAGCGATAATCCTGTCGGTCCTCATGACGGTAGACAGGCGGTGGGCGATGATGATGCTGGTTTTGGGGTCCCGTGAGTCTTTGACCATAGCCCAAAAAGCCTCCTGAACGGCGCCTTCGGATTCGGAATCCAGAGAGCTGGTGGCTTCGTCAAAGACAATGATTTTGGGCTTTTCCAGGAGCACGCGGGCGATGGCCAGGCGCTGGCGCTGACCCCCGGAGAGTTTGATACCCCGTTCGCCGACTTTGGTGGCTAGGCCTTCCGGCAGGGAGCGGACAAAGTCGGCCAGCTTGGCGGCCTCCAGGGCCGCCCAGATGTCCTTGGAGGAGGCTTCGGGGAGAGAATAGCCGACGTTGTAGAGGATAGAGTGATTAAACATCAGGGGGTCCTGGGGAACGATGCCGATGAGGCTCCGGAGGTAGGCTTTGGCCATGTCTTTGATGTCTACTCCGTCTATCGTGATCCGTCCGGAGGACACGTCGTACATGCGCATCAGCAGTTTGACGAAGGTGGTCTTGCCCGAGCCGGACAGTCCGACCAGGGCGACGGACTCGCCGGGAGCGATGTCTAAAGAAAAGTCGGTAAAGACCGGCGACCCGCTCTGGTAGCGGAAAGTCACCCGATGAAAACTGATCCGGCCCTTTAGAGCGGCAATTGTTTGCGGATGTGGAGGATCTTTGACGTCCACTTCCTCGTCCAGCACCTGGAGATACTGCTGTAAATCTCCGTAGCGTTTGGCGGCTCCGCGCAGAGTCAGCATAATACCCATAAGCCTGGGGAAAAAGATGGCCGAGAAGGACGATATAAGGACAAAATCTGGCAGACCGATACGCCCGGAAGCCAGATCCAGGACGGACAAAAACACGGTGCCGGTGATGGCCAGATTGGCCAGATTGCCGATAACCAGGTCAAAATACCGGAATGAGGTAAAGTAATCCTGGGCTGTGTGATACCAGTCGGCCAGCATGGTTTTCAGGCGGCGCTGTTCGAAAACCTCCTTGGCAAAGTACTTGACGGTGTCAAAGTTGACCAGATTGTCGACCCGGGCGGCGGAGACCCGGTCATCGACCTCGACGAATTCACGGCGTTTTTTGAGATTTTGACTAATCAGGGGGACAGAGGCCGCCAGGGAGAGGCCCAGAATGATCAAAGAAAAGATGAGATAGCGGGAATTGACAGATTGAAAGGCATAGAGCATGAAACACAGACTGATAAAGATCCAGTAGAGTTCCCGGTTTAAGACGTCATTTAAGGTCATGAAGGCGTCTTCGCCGCGTTTCATGACGGAGATCAGGCGGCCGGAGCTTTTTTCGGTGTGGTAGGAGAAATCCAGATCGTGGACTTTGGTCATGACATCCAGCTGTAGATCGACGGTGCTTTTCATCAGGCTGCGGTCGCCAAAGAGCATGGACAGGGAGTGAATCAGGGTGTCGGACAGCAAAACGGCGCCCAGGCCAAACACCAGCCGGGTAGCCGAGGCAAAGTTACCAGCTGCCGCAGAGGCGGCGATCCACTTGAAAAAGAAGGGCTGGAGGTTAAGGAGCGCCTGAGCCACCGTGGTCAGCAGGAGGTAGGTAAAAAACCATCCCCGATGCCGAAAAATATAATGATAGAACCCCTGTAGGACCTTCATATGTTTATTATGAGGCCGGTTGGGGACAATTGCCATTTGTTATGATGCGAGTGTGGTCAGCGGTATAGAACAAGCCAGGGCGGCTCTGGGGACGGTAGGGGTTTTCGATACCCTGGACGCGGTAGGGTTATTTCACCTGGAGACGGTTCGCTATTCCGGTTCCTGGCCAGGGAGGGCCTGGGATAGATATAAACAGGAGCATTGGCCGCGGGCGGATTACCCCAGGTTTGAGCAGGAGAAGATTGGCCTTTATCAAAGATATGGTTTGACCTGGCCGCCGGATGAAGACAATGCTGGGGTGCGTGTCAGGCTGGTGGTCGGCGGTTGAGAAGGAGGCGGAGGGAAGAGGGGAAGTGCCGCCCAGGATGCAGGCGGCCCTGATTGCGGCTCGGAAGTGGATGAAGATTTGATAGTCTAGAGCTTTGAAGCGGCCGGGGAACGGGTAAAATAGAGATGTTTGGCCTATTTCACACCTGGTGTGGCAAGGAGTGTTTGGTTATTTCCAGGACTTGGGGCCGCAGCCACCGGATTTGGTGTAACCGGCTTTTTGGGCCTGTTTTTCTGTACAAAACCACTGCTCACCACGGTAAAGCTCTATTAGGGTAGTGTTATATTGGATGCAACCGGGGAAATGATAGCTTTTTTGGCCTTTTTTGGTCCATTCTTCCACAATATTGCCCTTGACGACACACTTGGAGTCGGCTATGTTTTCCCGCTGAGTGCATAGGGGACTGTAAATACCTTTGGCGGTCTGGCGGTTTTGGAGATCGAGGTTTTTTAAAACATGATCCTTATCCACTGTAGATGAAGAGTAGGCGACCCACCCGGTTTTTATTAGCTCCTCATCGATCCAGGTATTCCCTATCCAGACTGAGGCTACCTGCCGACCGTTGACGTCACGCACCTGAGTGTCTAGGCGAATCCGTTGGTTTGAGATTAGATTTTCCAATTCGGCCTTGGCTTCCGGACCCCCGCAATACTGGAGTTCAGGAGCATCCAGGGTATCGAAACGGATAACGGACTTATCCTCGGTAACAAAAGTGTCTCCATTGATGACTCTGGCGACTCCATGACCGGGATCGGCGGCCGGCTTGGTCCATAAATACACGTTGGCGATAAGCGAGGGGATGAGGAGGAAAAAACCCAGCCAGGGAAGAAATTTGAACAGTTTTTTGGGCGGCATCGTTACTAAGTATAAGCCAACGGCAGAGTTCGCGAGGAAAGCCGCTTTGCTGGAGGACTTGGGTAGTGATAAAAGCCTTTGAGGACCTTCATAGCTCCATATTATGAAGCTATTCGTAGTCAAATGCTATTTAGTAAGGCGGGCGGAGGAGGCGTGTTACTTTGGATGGTTGTTTGTCAAATCAGCGTAGATTTCTGATTGATCTCTTACAATACGCACAGGCTGAAGGTGTGCCATAGCCCGCCAGTAATCCATGAACGAAATAAGACCCCAGTTCACAGGATCTTTTCTTGCATTCATGTAAACGTAGACTGCCGGAACAAACATAACAGCCCTTAACGTTGCTATAAATGGAGCTTGAGCAATTGTTTTCATGGCTTCTAACCCAAAAGACATAGCCTTTAGTCCCGTTTCCATGCTAATGATCTGTGCGGCGTTTGGTGCCTGGGCCGAATCCCATTGACAACCTATTGCCACATCAGCCCTTGAAGCTTCCGCCTGAATAGTTTCTTGGTACGAACATGCCATGTCCTATAGTTTAGCAGAGGCGGGAGAGTGTGTAAAGTAGAAATGTTTGGCCAGCTCGGTGGCCGTGAAATACAAGGCTACAACTCCCAGGATAATGCCTACGTGGACGGCTGATGGAGGTTGGAAGGCAAATACCCTAGCACCCAGGGCTGAAAAAGGCAGGTACAAAGTGGCTAGGGCGGCAACGCCGGTAAGCAGCAGGAGGGGCCCGGACGGGGCGACAGAAGCAAAGAACCAGCCGCGGGTTCTGATTGAAAACAAAAGGATAAGCTCAGTTAAGACGCTGCCCATAAACCAGTTGGTTTGCAAGACTGAAGCGGGTGAGTTTTTAAAGATACCAAAGAAGATAAAATCAAAAGCCGTGCTGACCAATCCCAAAACTGTGGCCAAGGCCACGATAGACCGGGGAGAAAATTTTTGGGGTGAGGCGATTTCTGCCGACGGGACGCTATCGGCGGCTATGGCGATCATAGGAAAGTCACTGAGGAGGTTCAGAAGCAAAATTTGGATCGGCAGCATGGGTAAAAAAGTGACCACCAGTGAGGCGGCCGCCAGGGCGTAGAAATTGCCGAAATTTGAGGCCAAGGTGGCGGTAACATACTTATTGGTATTTTGGGCTATAATACGGCCTTCTTTTATGCCTTCAATTATTACTTTAAGATCCTTTTTAAGGAGAACTATGTTGGCGGCGTCCCGGGCCGCGTCACTGCCGTGGGCCACCACTATGCCTACGTCGGCACTTTTTAAGGCCACGGTGTCGTTGATGCCTTCGCCCAAAAAGCCCACACTGTGGCTGGATTTGAGGGTAGTAACGATGAGATTTTTTTGCAAGGGGTCCACGCGGGCAAAAACGCTATAAGTCTTGACGGCCTGCAGTTGATCGGCCGGAGAAAGATTGGCAAAGACGGTACCGGTAATGACTTGGGAAGGATCGGACGCGAGGCCGATTTGGTGGCCGATCCAGCCTGCCACATGCGGGCTGTCGCCGGTGATCATTTTGATACTCACGCCCAACTTTTGGGCGAGTTTGACAGCAGGCAAGGATGTGGGTTTGAGGGGATCTGTAAAGGCAATAAGGCCGGTTAAGGTATATTTGGCCTTGGCATCAGTTTTGACCAAAGAGGTCACGGGGCCGGAAAAAGCTGTAGAGGCGACAGCCAGGACCCGACGGCCCATTGTGCCTTGGGCGGCCGCCCAATCCAAGGCTGGTTGACGGCTGGAAGCTGTGCATTGGTCAAGAATACTGTCTGCTGCCCCGCGGGTAACCAGCAGGTGTTTGGCGCCGATGCTGGCCACGTATGTCAGGCGGCGGCGCTGAGGGTCAAACGGCAGGCAGGCCAACGGAGTAACTTTGCCGGCGAGAATCTTTGATTTATTATCCATCGAGTCGAGGACGGCTTTGGTGAAGGGTTCAAGCGGGTCCGAGGCACAGGCGGCCAGAAAGAGGGTTTGCGGCTGGTCTTCGGAAAAAACTTGGGCCACCTGCAGCTGATTTTCGGTGAGGGTGCCGGTTTTGTCGGTGGCCAGAACGTCCAAACTACCCAAATCTTCAATAGCTGAAAGCTTTTTGACGACAACGTGGTTTTTGGCTAATTTGGCCGCGCCCCGGGTGAGCGAAAAAGTGATCACGGCCGGCAAGGCTTCGGGTACAACGCTAACAGCCAGTGCCAGAGAGAAAACCAGGATTTGCAGTGGGTCTGGTGCTTGCTTGACCAGCAAGTGGACCAGAAAAACGACCGACAAGGTGATGACGACCATTTTGAGAATAAAGGTGCTGAAACGGGAAACTTCTTTTTCCAGGACGCCGGATGAAGGGCTTTGGGCGGCCGTGCGGACAATGGTGCCTAAATTAGTGTCCCGGCCGGTGGCTATCACCAAAGCCCTGGCCGTGCCCCGGAGTACCGTGGTGCCGGAGAAGCACATATTTTTGGCGGAATAGATATCGATAGCCTTGCCCTGTGGAGAGGCCGAGGTTTTGGGAGTGGCTTCGGACTCGCCGGTCAGACTGGATTCGTCGATAAGCAAGTCGGAGGCCTCAATCAGGCGGACGTCGGCCGGCAGAATATCCCCCGGCTCGAGATGTAGAACGTCCCCGGGAACCAGGTTGGGGGCCGGGAGCTTCACGACCGTGCCGTCACGCAGGACATGGACGTGGTGGGCCAAGTAGTGGCGCAGGGAATCCAGAGTAGTCTGGGATTTGAATTCCTGATAAAAGCCCAAACCGGCGTTTAGGAGAATAAAAGCGACAATGATGATGGCGTCGGTGGGACTGTCTACGGCAAACGAAACCAGGGCGGCGGCGGCCAGCAGCCAGGTGAACGGGGAAGTAAACTGCCGAGCCAGTAATTTGGGCCAAGTCGGAAGGTCGGTGAAGGTAACATTGGGTCCATGAGTTTGCAGGAGATGGGAAGCCTGCTCAGTGGTCAGACCGGTAGAAGATGTACCAAAGCGAGCATAGGCTTCAGCTAGGGAAATTTGGGAAAGCGATTGCCAGTCCATCAGGGCCGTGCAAAGAGGTAATACGCAGGCGTGGAATCGGGATAGTTGATGGTCATTATTTTGGGCTCCAGCCGGTCAAGGAGCGGTTGGTCAGCGGTAGAAATGATAAGGTTGTGGCCAGGGAGGGTAATGTCTGTCCAACGGCGGGTGCCGGAATTTAATAAATAGATATTGCCGAAGACCTTGGCTGACATTTGATCGGTTATGGCTACGTCCGGAAGCGGGTGTAGCTTTTGAAAAGTTGCAGGATCTGCCTTGGTGGTGAAGAGATATGCCATGAGCGGAGAATCGGCGTGCAGATCGATAATCACTTTATCATAGGCCGAGGACAACTTTTCCGCCCTGAGAATGGTTTCGGTAAAGCCCCACTGGTAGGGCTTGGCGGATTCGAACCGGTAATGGGTAAAGAAATAAGATAGATCCCAGAGTGAAGATACAAGTAACAAGTAACAAGAAACAAAAAGTAGGATCCGGTTTTTTTGGGCGAGATACATGAAGCCGGCAGTGATAAGTAAAAGGAGGGCTGGCAGGAGAATGAGCAGACGGGCGGCGTGGTTGCCGCCGTCTCGGGTTAGAGCTGCGGGTAGCGGGGCCAGCAACAGCCAGATGGCAATCAGGCGATGGTGCGGTGATTGCAGGCGGCGAACTATAAAAACCAGGCCGAGGAGAAGAGCGATAGCGCTGGCGGGTGGCAGCATGCCCACAATGTCCCGACCCGGGGAGTGGCGGGGCTCGGGATCGCCTTTAGTAAACAGAAACTCGGTGGAGAAGGTGGTCAGGTAGTTGGCGGTCAGGCGGCTTGCCCAAAAAAGGGGCTTGTTGTGAACAAGGCGGGCGATGATACTTGGGGACATGCCGACCTCTTTGGGTCGGCC
>Ga0209542_10011876_pt1 | contig 15362 bp, 14 predicted proteins | sample RifCSPhighO2_01_FD_184028 | JGI IMG/M metagenome (GOLD analysis project Ga0209542, IMG submission 184028) | Soil microbial communities from Rifle, Colorado - Rifle CSP2_plank highO2_0.1 (SPAdes) (version 2) | ecosystem: Environmental > Terrestrial > Deep subsurface > Rock core/Sediment ... | reverse complement strand
ATATGTGCCGGCAGATGACATCACAGACCCAGCGCCAGCCGCGACATTTGCTCACCTTGATTCAACCATCGTATTATCGCGGGCGCTGACAGAGATTGGCATTTATCCGGCAGTTGACCCGCTTGCTTCAAGTTCGACTGCGCTCTCGCAAGCAATAGTAGGCGATAGGCATTATCAGGTAGCGAGATCAGTGCAGAAAATCCTACAGCGCTATAAAGAATTGCAGGATATTATTGCAATCTTGGGTATGGAAGAATTGTCTGACGAAGATAAGTTAACTGTGAATCGAGCAAGAAAGGTGCAGAAGTTTTTGTCACAACCATTCTTCGTGGCCGCGCAGTTTACGGGGCGTGATGGTAAGTTCGTACCCCTAGAGGAGACAATCAGTGACTTCGGAGATATTATTGCTGGTAAGTATGACGATAAGCCGGAAGATTTCTTTTATCTTAAAGGTAGGCTAGAATTGTAAATGTTAGATGGCAAATGGTAAATGTGAAGATATGCAGACTAGGATCCTAAATCTGAAGGGCACGTTATATGAGGGTCAGGCCAAGTTTGTAAATACACAAACGCAGTCCGGTGAAATAACTATTTTACCAGGTCACCGACCCATTATTTCTGTATTGAAAGAGAATAGTAGAATTTATCTTAATGACGAAAAAGACAAAAGGAGTGATTATGAAGTGAAGGGCGGTTTTCTACATTTAGACGACCAAGGTAGTTTAAACATCATGGTTGATTAAGTCTAAAAGCCTAAAAAAGTGAAATTAACTTTGTTTCATCAAGTCCGCCATCGTCACATCTGCCGATGGTCCGTAGATGCTTGGATTTTTGCCGCCCATGGATCTTATATATGTTGAGATTTGTCCACGATGATGCACTAGATCGAAGAGCATGTCGAATGCGAATTCACTCTTTTTCATTTTCTCCCATGCTTCGCCTTCGCTTTCCCAATCTTCCTCGCTCATGCGTTTCGCTTTTGCTGTTACGGCATCTATTGCTCGTGTTGCTTCACTCTTGATTTCATCGATGTTGTTATAGGAAACATGGGCTTCTTCCTTCATATTCCATTTGCCAGTATTCAAGAACTTCTCAATCATGGCGAATTCGTTGGCGAACATGTGGGCCAATTCGAATCCAGACTTACTTTTCGGATCTGGCCTGTAATCCAGATTCTTGCGAGGCAGTACAGTCAGAGTATCTAGCACGCGAATGAATCCTGCCTTTTCTCCTTCAACACAATAAACAAAAAATTCTTTTACAGTCATGTTTGACATAATTAGTTATTAATGTTATGGACCCTACCGGGATCGAACCGGTCGCCTCGTCCATGCCATGGACGCGCTCTACCAAATGAGCTAAGGGCCCTTGATGGCCGAGAAATTGCTCTCGGCTATGTGTGCGTTGTTGGAGTTTCTTGGGTTGAACCTGCGGGATTATTTGCTAGCCTAGCTTCATGCCGTAGTCTTTCCCGAAGTTTCCGTAGACCATCTTGGCGCGCACGCTCGCGACAGATTGCCTCTTGCGCTTTGCTATCGTGGTAAGAACCCCCGTGATGCATACATCCCGGGATTGCCTCCTGTTTTTTCATTTTGACCCCTCCAACAACAATATTATGCTAAAAATTAGAGGATGGCAACACTTTGACTATATGCTAATATCTGATCAATTATTATGGCAACATTTATTGTAAATGGAGGGAAAAAACTAGGTGGGGTTTATGAAGTATCTGGCGCTAAAAATGCCGGACCTAAGCTCATCATTGCCTCGATGCTTTCTGATCAAGAATGCGTTTTAAAAAACATTCCCAGAATTTCTGACACTGAAAAAATTATGCAAGCAATACGTGAGATGGGCGGGGAATGTGAGTGGCTTGCCCCGAGCGGCCTGTCCCGAGCTGGGTCGAGGGATGTCGAGGGGGCTGGGCATAGTGTAAAAGTAAATTGCAGAAATTTAAACAATTCAAATGTGCCAGATATAGTTTTGTCTGCACGCCACGCTGTTTTATTTATTGGCGCCACCCTCGCGCGCTTGGGCCACGTGAAGATAAATAAAATTGGTGGAGATAAAATAGGTAAGCGTCCCATTGATCGACTACTTGCTGGGCTTGAGAGCATAGGAGCAGAAATATCAGAGGATAGTGATGTACTTGAGATGCGCATGCCAGAGCGTCCGGCATCACGTGATTATACTTTTGCAAAAAATACTCACACAGGCACAGAGTCACTCATTCTCGCTTCTATCTTTAATGATGGCAAAGTTACGATTCATAATTCTGCGCAGGAACCAGAAATAGACAATCTAATCACATTCCTAAACGCTATGGGTGCGAATGTTAGGCGCAATAATGAGAGTGAGAGAGTAATTGAAGTGATGGGAGTGCCTAAGTTACTTGGAGGTTCAACCTCCAAATCGATGTATGACAGGCTTGAGGTGGCTACCGCTCTGGCGCTCAATGTCATGAATGACGGGGGAATTGAAGTGCGTAATGTTAATTCGGAAATGGTGAGGTATTTTACTGATGCGCTTGATCAGATTGGGGCATCAAATCCTAGTGCCAAGTACCTAAAACCTATTATTTTAAAAACCAGCATTCATCCAGGGTTTATCACAGACTGGCAACCAATAATGTCTCTCCTACTTGCTTATAAGGCACAAGGCAAATCAGAAATTCACGAAATGATATATGAGCAACGTTGGAGTGCACTGCAGGAACTTGCCAAAATGGGTGTGCACTACGAATTATTTCAGCCTGTTGGCTATACTGTAGACGATTTCAATTTCAATGAGCGTGAATTTAATACTAATGATCCATATGGCGCATACGTTTGGGGGCCGACTGAATTACATGGCGCGGAAGTAGAATCACATGACGTGAGAGCTGGTATTACAGTGCTTATCGCAGCGCTCTTCGCAAAAGGCCAGAGCATAATAAAAGATCCCGGTAATCACATAGATAGAGGATATGAAGACATAGTCGGCAAGCTCAAAAAATTAGGAGCAGATATTGAAAGAATATAGACCCATTGGCAATATTTCCACGGCCGTGTAAATATTGCCAATGGTAGTTTTAGCGGGCACTCCCCTGTTCGCAAGGCTATGCTTTTATGCTATCTTGTCAAATATGGAAACTAAGATTGGGATTGTGGGGCTTCCTAATGTCGGCAAGTCAACGCTATTTAACGCGCTTACTAAAAAGGGCGTGCCTATGGAGAATTATCCTTTTTGCACTATCGATCCGGCGGTGGGTGTAGTGGCCGTGCCGGATGAGCGTGTAGATAAACTTGCAGAGTTTAGTAAATCGAAGAAAAAAGTACCGGCTGTAATTGAATTTGTGGACATTGCCGGACTGGTTAAGGGCGCCTCGCAGGGCGCGGGACTTGGCAATAAGTTCCTATCGAATATTCGCGAGGTTGATGCTATTGCTCACGTAGTGCGTTGTTTCGACGACAGCACTATTATTCACGTTGAGAACAAACTCGACCCGGAATCTGACATAGAAATAATCAAAACAGAGTTAGAGCTGGCTGATCTCGAAACTACAGAGAAGCATAAAGAGAAGATGAAAGCGAAGGGCAAGGAAGAAGAGAAATTGGAGCTACTTGCCACTAAGCCCGTATTGTATGTGCTTAATGTCACGCACATCGGCGACAACGTAATCCCTAAGCTAATTCCCGAAACCGGGTTTCGAAACCCGGTTTCTGTGCAAGTAGATGCAACATCGGGAGAAGACCTCGAAAAACTAATTAAAGCAAGTTATGAATTGCTGGGCCTAATGAGTTACTTCACAACGGGTGAAGACGAAACGCGAGCGTGGACTATAAAAGTGGGGAGTACGGCGCCTGAAGCGGGAGCCACTATACACACAGACTTTCGCGATAAGTTCATTCGTGCAGAGGTTGTGAATTACGATGACTTAATGAAGGCTGGGAGCTACGCCAAAGCGAGAGAGCTGGGTCTTGTGCGCACAGAAGGTAAGGAATATATAGTCAAAGATGGTGATATAATAGAATTTAGAATATAAATTCGCAGTTTAATATATAAACATAAATATATGGAACAAACACAAATACATGTTGGAGACGAAAAGAAAAGCATGAAGAAGAGTAAGTTTCTGAAATGGATACTGGCTTTGGGGATTGTTATTGTTTTGAATTTGTTGTTCAACTACGGCATACGCACTTTCTATAAACCTGCACCTGACTATGCTGATTTCTGCAGGCAAGAACAGGTGACGGTTGTGCCTGAGAATCAAGAGGAGTGTGTTAGTCAGGGCGGTTCGTGGACAACTAACCCGAGCTACGGTAAGACATACCGAGGTTATTGCAATACGCAGTTCAAGTGCAGTAACGATTATCAGGGTGCCTCTGATAGATACAATCGCAATGCGTTCATCATCTGGGTGATACTGGGAATTATCGCAATCATTACCAGCTTCTATCTTGCTCATGTTGAGGCCGTGTCGCTCGGGCTATCGCTCGGTGGTGTGGTGGCGATAATTGTGGGCGCCGTGAGTTATTGGTCTAATATGAATGACAAATTAAGATTCGCAGTGTTGCTTGTGGGTCTTGTAGCATTGATTTGGTTGGGAGTTAAAAAAATTCGAGATTAGCGGAAGAATTACCCATTCGACTATGCTCAGGGTATGAGTACATACGATCACAAAAAAATAGAGAGCAAGTGGCAGAAGATTTGGGAGGAGACTGGCATAAATAAGCAAGAGACTGACCCAAAGAAAAAGAAGTGCTACGTCCTTGACATGTTCCCGTATATATCAGGAGCGGGTCTTCATGTTGGACATCCTAAGGGATATATAGGCACTGATATTTACTCACGATATCAGAGGATGAGAGGAAAGGCAGTGCTACATCCGATGGGATGGGACGCTTTTGGCTTGCCAGCAGAAAATTATGCAATCAAAAACAAAGAACATCCGCGTATCGCAGTAGAAAAGAATGTCGCCCGCTTTAAGGAACAGCTTGGGTTGATGGGTTTTGATTACGATTGGTCGCGTGAGATTAATACAACTGATCCGGAATATTATAAATGGACACAGTGGATGTTCCTGCAGATGTGGAAGAAGGGACTAGCCTATGAAAGTAACGAAGCCATAAATTGGTGCCCCTCATGTCAAACAGGACTCGCCAACGAAGATTTAGAAAACGGCAAATGCGAAAGATGTGGCTCGCAAGTAGAGAAGAAACGCATCAGACAATGGGTACTCGCAATTACAAAATATGCCGACAGATTGCTCAAGGATCTAGACACGAAATTAAAACCGCCACACAAGGATCTTGAATTTACTAATCGCTCGGGCGTGCCTTTATTTGTTGACACTAGTAAAGAGGGTCATGTGCAAGATGGTATGCCAATTGTTGAGAGACAAGCCGTTGCGGTTATTGTTAAGCATTGGTCAGAAGATAAATATATCGGATTAAAGTGGAAAAAAGTTGATTGGCAGACTGTTATTACTGGTGGAGTTGAAGAAGGTCAAACCCCTCAAGAAGCTGCCGTTGCAGAGATCCGCGAGGAGACGGGTTACCTAAATCCCAAATTTGTGAAATCATTAGGTCAGGTAGATTCAAATTTCCATCATGTGCCCAAAAATGTAAACCGCCTCGCGCACTTTGATGTGCTGTATTTCGAATTAAGCGATGATGAGAGACAAGTGGTGAGCAAGGAGGAGAATTCTATACATGAATTAGTTTGGCTTAGTAAAGACGAAATGTCTGCGTTTATTTCGCCTGATGCGCAAAAGTATATGTGGGAGACACTTTTCATTGGTAAGCCTAATCAATATAAGGAGACTGAATATTTACTAAATTGGCCGGAGAATATTAAAGAGCAACAGCGACAGTGGATTGGCAGATCAGAAGGGTTGATATTTAAAGCTCGTGTTAAAGACACTAGAATTGAGTTGAAAACTTTCAGTGCACATTATGAGGCTTGTTATGCAGATACTTTTGTTGTTATCGCCCCTGATCACATATTGTTGGATGATTTGATTAAGGGTGTCCCTGATGAGAGTAAAATTAGAGAAAGAATAGAAGAAATTAATATTAAGCGTTTGCAGGATAAATACGCGACAGGCGAACTTGAGGGCGTTTTCACCAGACGCTATCTTGATGACCCCCTTGGCAACGGCCATCTCCCGATATGGGTGGCTAATTTTGCATTATCAGATTATGGCACGGGCATTATCAGGTGCTCGGCACATGATCCTCGAGACTTTGCCTTTGCGCAGAAATATCAAATTCCCTTAAAGGTTGTGTTGGTGCCGAAGGATGAAGAATTAAGAAAAAAGGTCGAAAATCTAGAGGTGTGCTATTCAGATATGAAGAATGGCATATTACTCGAACCCCTTAACTTGTCAGGAAAGACCGGTTCTGAATTGCGAGAGCTTATTGCTGAATATGTGATAGAGAATAAGTGGGCCAAGCGCGCGGTTATGTATAAGCTTCGCGATTGGGTCTTTTCCCGCCAGAGATATTGGGGTGAACCCATACCCTTAATTCATTGTCTAAATAATTTGGATGGTAAAAAGAGTTGTGGTGTGGTGCCGGTGCCGGAGAACGATCTGCCAGTTAAATTACCTGATGTGAAAAATTACGCTCCCACAGGTACAGGCGAATCACCGCTAGCTGATATTCCAGAATGGGTGAACGTGGGATGTCCTAAGTGCGGTGGGTCTGGCAAGCGCGAAACTAATACCATGCCACAGTGGGCCGGTTCCTCGTGGTACTACTTAGCGTATACAATGCGAAAGATAAATGGTTTGCAACCTAATTTGCAATTTGCAAACGGCAAAAAAGAAATGGAGCGTGAATATTGGTTGCCAATAGATATGTATGTTGGTGGGGCGGAGCACGCCACTCGACATTTAATCTATGCTCGATTTTGGCATAAGTTTCTTTATGATATTGGAGTGGTGGGGACGATAGAACCATTCATGCAACTTAGGAGCGTGGGGCTGATTCTGGCAAGTGATGGGCGCAAGATGAGTAAGCGTTATGGGAATGTAATTAATCCCGACGATGTCATTGAGCGATGGGGGGCGGACACGTTTAGATTGCATGAGATGTTTCTTGGCCCCTTTTCTGCTACTGCGTCATGGAATGATGAAAGTATCATTGGGCCGAGAAGATTCTTGGAGAAAGTGTGGCGCTTGCGAGAACGAGTGGATATTAAATTAGAAAATTCGGCTAATGTCGTTAAGCACGTAAACCATGTTAGTGATGATATTGCAGATTTTAAATTCAACACGGCTATTTCTGCACTTATGATGTTTGTCTCACAATTAGAAAAATTAGATAAAATAGCGCAGAGTGATTACGAAACTTTACTTAAATTGCTCGCGCCTTTTGCGCCACACATAACAGATGAGCTCTGGAGTGAGCTTGGTTACGCAACTTCCATACACGTAGATAAATGGCCGGTCATGCAAGAGTCTAGTGAAAGAGGAGTAGCACCCGCAGAAAGTGAATTTATAGAATTGCCTGTTCAGGTGAATGGTAAAGTTAGGGCAAGTATTTTTATTTCACCAGAAGCGACGGAGGACGAGGTAACTGGAATCGCAAATGAGAGCCCCACGGTAAATAAATGGTTCGCTAACAAAAAAGTTCATACGGTAATATATAAGAAAGGTAAAATCTTGTCGTTACTAACCTGAATTATCCACAGTTTCAAAATACTTGACTTTTTTTCAAATAATGATAGAAATAGGAAATAGAAGCAAATATCACAAATAAGCTAAAAATATGCCTGATAAGCTAACTTTCAAGACGTCTAGTGTAACCAAAGCATTACTTTCTACTTTGCCAGAGCGCGCCCGCGATGTTATTGAGCGTAGATATGGCCTTGTCGGCAAAGGAGGAGAGGGGATGACGCTTGAAGCTATCGGCCAGATATACGGCATTACCCGTGAACGAGTTAGGCAGATTGAGAATTTTGCTGTCGAGACTATTCGTAAGTCAGATGCATATAGTAAGACAAAACCAATTTTTGATGAACTTGAAGATTATCTGGTCTCGCATGGCGGTCTGGCGAAAGAGGAACTGGTTCTTAATGAGCTTGGCAAAGATGAACTTGCGCGCAATCAGATAGCCTTTTTGTTATCTCTGGGAGAATCATTCGTGCGCTTGAAAGACGATGATAATTTCCATCCACGTTTTACAATCAATGAAGAGACGGCTGATAAGGTACATGGAGCACTTACTAAACTTCATAAGAGTATTTCCTACGATGAGATAGTCGCGGAAGCAGAGATGATAGAACGCTTCATGGTTGAACTAAAAGAGGATTTAAAAGATTATGTGACACAAGATCAGGCTCGTAACTGGCTCGGTCTATCGAAGGATATAGCCTCCAACCCTTTGGGGGAATGGGGCCTTTCTGAATCACCCAATATTAGAACTCGCGGTATAAGAGATTATGCGTATCTGGTTTTACGTAATCAAGGCAAGCCCCTTCATTTTACTGAAGTTGCAAGTAAGATCGAGGACGTGTTTGACAGAAGTGCACATGTTGCTACTACCCACAATGAACTGATAAAAGATGACCGTTTTGTCTTGGTAGGACGTGGCTTATATGCATTGTCAGAATGGGGTTATGCCAATGGTGTGGTTAGAGAAGTAATTAAAAACGTACTTAAGGGTAGGTCTCTGTCCAAAGAGGACGTCATTAATGAAGTACTCAAACAGAGGCAAGTCAAAGAGAATACAATTTATGTTAATCTCCAAAATCCGCGTTATTTTAGGAAGGACGTTAAGGGTCGCTACTCAGTCGTCGCTTAATCAGCTATAATACTCTCATGTGGTTATGGGAGTTGATAAAACCGTTTCTTTTTTATATCGGCCCTTTTATTTTGGTACCCGTTGCCTTCGTTGGTCTATGGGTAGTGTGGCATCGTTATGTCAGGATGTACAATATATTTCATGGTAATTCATGGGTTCTGTACGAGGTGGTATTGCCTAAAGAGATCTTCAAATCTCCGCAATCTATGGAGGTTGTTTTCGGTGCTTTCAATCAAACATTTGGTGGAACCTGGTGGTCTAAATTCTGGGTTGGCGATGTTCGTACGTGGTTCTCATTAGAGTTAGTCTCTATCGAAGGTAGGGTGCACTTCTATATTCGTTCCTTACGTCTGTTCAAGCATTTGATCGAGTCGCAAATTTACGCGCAATATGGAGACGTAGAGATCAGGGAAGTCGAGGATTATGTTGGTCTAGTTAAATACGGCAAGGAGCCGGGCTGGAATCTTTGGGGTGCTCAAGAGAAACTTGCTAAACCTGATCCATACCCAATCAAGACATATATTGATTATGGTCTGGATAATATGAGCCTGAAAGAGGAAATGAAAACCGATCCGCTTACCCCCACAATTGAATATCTCTCATCTCTTGGTCAAGGAGAATATTGTTTCATCCAAATTCTGGCCATGGCAACTAAGGATCGTTTCCATGTACCTGGTTTCTTGCGTAAGAAGCAGGGTTGGAAGGATGAGGGCAGTGAATTGATCAAGAAGCTCATGGATAAGAAAGGCGAAAAAATCGGTAAAGGCAAAGATGGTGAAATTAAAATTGAACTAGGTCAACTCAAATTATCGCCCGGAGAGCAAGACACAATCAAAGCCATAGAGCGCAGTATTTCAAAACTTGGTTTCGATTGCGGAATTAGAATGTTGTACTCGGCTAAAAAAGAACATTACAGCCTTGCGCATAGGTTGGCTATGGCAAATCTATTCACACAATACACTACCTTGAATCTTAATGGTTTCAAACATGACATTACGACTGACGCTAACTCGGTTCTTATGTTGTGGTTGGGGCTAGCTGAAAAGAAAGAGGATTACTTGCGAAAAATAATCCTTGATGCATATAGGTTACGCAGTTATTTCTACCCGCCCTATGTGTATCATCCATTTGTTCTAAACACAGAAGAGCTAGCTACAATATTTCATTTCCCCGGTGGGGTGCTGACAACGGGTGGTGTGGCGCGCATAGAATCCAAAAAGGCTGAAGCTCCGCCTAATCTGCCTATGTAATTATAAGGGCGATGAAGAGTTTCCTAATTTCGTCATTTATAGTAATAGCCTTATCATTATTTTCAGCACCTGCAAGTTTTCCTGTTGGCACGAAAATCACAATAGATTCTGGGTTGTCATCTTCCGGTATTGCGAATACTCTTGAACAACAAGGAATTATTAGATACGCCTCACTTTTTCGAGTCATGGCGCACTTTTCAGGTATTAGCAACAGTCTGAAATCAGGACGCTATGTATTTGAAGAAAGAGAACCACTCTGGACTGTGCTGATGAGAGTGAGTAGGGGTAAATATGGCACTCATACTACTAAGGTCACAATTCCAGAAGGCTCTAGCAACGAGCAAATAAGTAAAATTGTGGGACTAGGGATGGGGCAGAACTACCAGGGCTATCTCTTTCCAGATACTTATTTCATAGATGAGTTTGCTACAGGGGATGAAATCAGGGAGATGATGCGTGCTAATTTTACTCAAAAGGTTGGCGATATATTATACGAAGATCTAATTCTAGCCTCACTAGTCGAAGAAGAAGCAAGTAGTACAATAGACAGACGTGTAATCGCTGGGATATTGGAAAAACGTTTAAGCTTGGGCATGCCTCTGCAAGTTAATGTAGCCCTGGAAACATATGATTTCAAGGGTTTACCTAGTCAACCAATTACTAATCCTGGCCTAGACGCGATTAACGCAGTCAGGAATCCCGAGGAGTCCAAATATTTATATTATTTATCTGATAAATCTAGCGTAATACACTATGCCCGGAACTTCGAGGAACACAAAGCTAATCGCGACAGATATGGAATATAATTCTCGAGATTACACATTACACTTCATAGACACAGAGACTACGGGATTAGATCCACGGATGCACGAGATTATCTCATTTGGTTTAGTCAGAGCTAAGCACATTACAGACGATGTTGGCAACTCGCGTTTTGAAATTCTAGATGAACGCGAAATACTGCTTAAGCCAGAAAATCTGGGCAATGCAGACCCGACAGCGCTTAAGATAAACGGTTATGCGCCAGAACGTTGGACGGGCGCCCTATCTCAAATAGACGGCATGAATCAAATTAGAGACATGCTTACTGAACTTGATGAGCAGGATCAAAAAGTAAACAGAGTAATAATAGCTGGTCACAATGTTCAATTTGATCTTGCTTTCATACAAGGAGCTTGTTGGCGGGAAGATATTAAGTATCATTTGCCTAGGCACGTTTTCGACACATATTCGCTCTCACACCACATGCTAACTCTCAAATCATATTCACTCGCAAGATTATGTGAACACTTCAATATAGTGAATAAAGACGCCCATTCGGCGTTGTCAGACGCCCGTGCCAGCCTCGAGGTGTATAAAAAGTTATGCCAAATCAGGTAAACAGAACATTCAATAAAAAAAGTCAGTCTATTAAAAGAAAAGTGGCTTTTTTTGATGTTGATGGCACGATCTTTCGCTCAAGCCTCTTGATTGAAATTACAGAGAAATTAATTGAAAAAAGATATTTTCCCGAATCAATCCGAGAGCGATACATGAGCGCGCAGAAACGTTGGCTAGATAGAGAAGGTGATTATGCAGATTATATCAAAGCTGTTGTAGGGGTGTTCATGGAGCAGATTAAGGGACTTCCGTATTCTCATTTTGCAGACACAGCCAAGGAGGTAGTAACGAGTGAACAGAAGAAAGTTTATCGTTATACTCGAGATTTAATAAAAGAGCTAAGAAAGAAAAATTATTTTTTACTGGCCATATCTCAATCTCCGAAAACTATCCTTGATCCATTTTGCAGAATACTTGGCTTTGACAAAGTCTATGGCCGGATTTTTGAGCTTGGACCCAGCGAGAGCATTACGGGTAATTTTATAGATGAATATTTGATAGAAAATAAAGCAAATATAGTGCGCAGGGCAATAGAAAAAGAAAGATTATCGCTTAAGGGTTCGATAGCAGTAGGCGATACGGAAGATGATATTCCCATGCTTGAACTTGTAGAGCGCCCTATTTGTTTCAACCCCAACCGGAAATTGTACAAATGGGCTAAACGCAACCAAGCCGAAATAGTAGTAGAACGTAAAGATGTGATCTACAAACTCTAGGCATCGTATGCTAGATTAGGTGCATGAGCTTAAAGGTAATCGTGGGACTATCTGGAGGAGTTGATTCGGCTGTTTCGGCTGCCTTATTAAAGCGCGCGGGGGCTAATGTTGTAGGAGCTTTCATCAAGACATGGTATCCCGACCCCTCGACTTCCCTCGACTCAACTCGGGATAAATCGCTCGGGGCAAGTTGTGGTTGGCGAGAAGAGAGGCGTGATGCTATGCGCGTGGCGACACATTTAGATATTCCATTTGTCACAATAGATCTTGAGAAAGAATATAAGGCGAGCGTGGTGGATTACATGATTAGTGAATATAAGGCTGGACGCACGCCCAATCCGGATGTGATGTGCAATAAAGAAGTAAAGTTCGGCGCATTCCTGAACAAGGCTTTAGCAATGGGGGCGGATATGATTGCTACTGGACACTACTGCCAATCTAAAATGGTAAATGGTAAATGGCAAATGTTGAGAGGGGTAGGTGAGAGTAAAGACCAGAGTTATTTTTTATATACGCATAATCAAGCGCAACTTTCGAAAACTATTTTCCCCATTGGGCATTTGCTTAAGTCTGAAGTTCGAGAGTTAGCGAAGCAATTTAAACTGCCTGTTGCAGAAAAGCGCGACTCGCAGGGGATCTGCTTCCTCGGTCACATTGATATGCAAGAATTTCTCTCACACTATATTAAATCTAAATCTGCTAAATCCGGCGATGTTCTAAACGAGCACGGTAAAAAAATAGGCAAGCACGACGGAGCGATATTTTACACACTGGGTCAGGTCTGGCAGAAGCCATACTTTGTTGTAGCCAAAAACATTAATGAGAATACGATTTCTGTCTCAGACCGAAACCGGGTTTCGAAACCCGGTTTCGGTGTAGCGGTTAAATTAAGTAACATAAATTGGATCTCTGGCCTAGTACCTGGTACCAAATACCTAACAGCTCAAGTGCGCTATCACGGAGAGAAATTATTATGCCACATATTGAAGCACCCACACCGAGTGTGGGAGAAAGAATGTGTTGTAAAATTTAATGAACCAGTACTGGTAGCTCCCGGTCAATCTATTGTGATTTATGACGGGGAAATATGTCTAGGTGGCGGTGTGGTAGAATAGAATTATGGAGAGTTCTACGAATTTCTTGCTGGCACTTATTACCGTACTCATTGGGGCTCTTGGTTATCTACTGAAACGGATGTTCGATAGTGTCGAGAAACTTATTGATAGAGTAGATTTAATTTACAGGGACGTCTCGGACATTCGTCCCAAGGTGGAGCTTATGTGGCGTAACTATGGAGCAGTGGCAGATTCGCCTAGACAACTTAATGAACGTGGACAGAAGATCTTGAGCGAAAGTGGCATCGAAGAGATTGTGAACGAGCAAGAGGATTTCTTACTTGAGGAGATAAAGAAACAAGATATACAAAATCCCTATGACGCCGAGCGTACAGTAGAACGCGTCATGGCTGATCTACCCAAATTACGTCCAGACTTACTAGATAAATTGAAGCTTGGAGCATATAGAGCCGGCGAGGACACAGACACTGTACTATATATAGGAGCAATATATCTAAGAAACAAAGTTTTCCCCGCATTAGGATTCCCCACAACGGATATAGTTGATCCGGAATAGTTTCCAGACATGAATAAGGTACCTATTTTGTGTTAGAATCATGAAATATGAAGAAAGTTACGGAAGTACGGCAGAAATACTTGGAATTTATGAAAAAGCGGGGCCATGTGATTGTGCCCGGGGCTTTGCTTGTGCCCGAGAATGACCCCACTACGCTTTTTACGGGTTCGGGGATGCAACCTATGATTCCATATTTATTGGGCGAGACACATCCCTTGGGCACTCGTATCGTTGATTCACAACGATGTTTTAGAAGTGAGGATATTGAGGAGGTGGGTGATAACAGGCACACTACTTTTTTTGAAATGTTAGGGAACTGGTCTTTTGGTGATTATTGGAAGGAGGAGCAAATTTCCTGGATGTATGAATTTCTGATAAAGGAATTGGGGATCGATGTGAATAAGTTTTGGGTCACATGTTTTGAAGGCGATGAGAAATTAGGCTTACCTAGAGATACTGAATCGCCAGCGATTTGGGAGAGACTAGGTGTACATAAAGACCACATTTTTTTTTACCCTGCTAAAAAAAACTGGTGGAGCAGGGTTGGTGGTAATCCGGAGAAGATGCCTATGGGCGAGCCCGGTGGGCCAGATTCAGAGATGTTCTATGACTTTGGAATTGAATTGAACCTGCATGAGCAGAGTATTTGGAAAGATAATGTGTGTCATCCTAATTGCGATTGTGGGCGATTCATGGAAATTGGCAACAACGTTTTCATGACGTATAAGAAAGTTGAAGGTGGTAGGTTTGAGCTATTGCCTAGGCAGAATGTAGACTTTGGTGGAGGCCTTGAGCGACAAACGGCAGCTGTAAATAATGATCCTGACGTATTTAATCTCGATATCTTCGAATCATTCAAAACAAGGCTAGAAAGAGATAGTCATAAGCTATACGAAGGCGAGGCCTTCGCGAAGGCCTCGCCTTCGTTACGCTCATTTAGGATTGTGCTGGACCATGTGCGGGCGGCACATGCGCTCATTGAAGATGGGGTACGGCCAAGTAACACAGAGCAAGGTTATGTTTTGCGGAGATTATTACGCAGGGCAATAGTGCATGCTGATAAGTTGGGCATACCGGCGGGGAATTTATTTGAGGATGAGATAAGTAGTACTGAAGAAGAGAAATATCGCGAGACGTTAAAGCGGGGATTGCGAGAATTTGAGAAGGGCGAACGTGATGCGTTTACTTTATTTACCACATACGGCTTCCCTTATGAGTTGACGAGAGAATTAATCGAAGAGAAGGGAGAGAAAATAAACGAGAAGGAGTTTAGAGAGAAAATGAGCGAGCATGCTGATTTGTCGCGGGCCCGGAGTGAGCAGAAGTTCAAGGGTGGATTGGCTGATGTGAGTGATATGAGCGTTAAATATCACACGGCTACGCACTTGCTACAACAGGCTTTGCGTAGAGTGCTGGGCACACACGTATATCAGAAGGGGAGTAACATTACGCCGGAACGTTTACGTTTCGATTTCTCACATAATGCGAAAATGACTGATGAAGAAAAAAGAAAAGTTGAAGAGATTGTGAATGAGCAAATCGAGCTAGCTTTGCCCGTTACATATTGCGATATATCGCTGGAGGAAGCTGAA
>Ga0209542_10011873_pt1 | contig 15365 bp, 13 predicted proteins | sample RifCSPhighO2_01_FD_184028 | JGI IMG/M metagenome (GOLD analysis project Ga0209542, IMG submission 184028) | Soil microbial communities from Rifle, Colorado - Rifle CSP2_plank highO2_0.1 (SPAdes) (version 2) | ecosystem: Environmental > Terrestrial > Deep subsurface > Rock core/Sediment ... | reverse complement strand
CGGAAAAATCCGCTCAACAGCCACACCGCCAGTTGCTATTTTCCGAACAGTAAATGTTTTCCCCCGACCAATCCCCCGAATTGCAAGAACCACACCTTCAAAAGGCGTAGCGTGGACTTTTTGGTCACCAGGATCCTTTGTATAAAGTTTAATAGTATCGCCGGGCTTAAAATCTACAGTTTGCATTAATCCAAAGTATATAGATTCTTAAGACAAATGTAAAATTTTAAAGGCTTATGATTCGACAACCGAGAATTTCTAATTCCTTTTGCAGAGCCGAAGTTTTACGTGAGCGCATCGGAACCGAAAATTTTTTGACCATGCCGTTTTCTGACGGCAGAACTAAATAAGTCGGTACATCACCGGGATTAGATTTTAAAACTTGATAAATTTTAGAAAGCAATATACGATCGGCATCTTGAGGAAGAGTCACTTCTAAAATTTCCTCTTCTGTTTCTGTTTGCAATGCACTATCCAGCGAAGCGATTTTTTCAGCGATCAGAATTGGCGTATCTTCATTAATTTCCAGTCTCCCCCAAATAACGATTATTTGATCAGGTAGCAATAAGTGTTTGGAAGCCGCATAAACCCTTGGAAAAACAATAACCTCAATGCTACCACTCTCATCCTGAAGTTTTAAAAAACACATTTCTTCACGCCTTGCCCTGGTAAAAGTTTTTCTGGTACCCGAAATTATTCCGCCAAGCTTAACTTCTCTATCGCTTGTAAAAAAATCCAGCTCGGAAATCTTTCCCGTTGTGACTTTAGCTAACTTAGCGGAAACTTTCGCTATTGGGTGTTCAGTCAAATAAAATCCTAACAGTTCTCTTTCCCAGGATAAAATTTCCTCTTTGGGAGCTTCTTCTGTAGCTGTCAAAATAGCATTAATCGAAAAAGGTACAGCAGCTTGTTTGGTAAGTTCAGTCTGGTCGAAAAGGCTGTCTTGTCCGGTTGCAATAGTTTTTGAGAGGGACGAGCCGCTTGATCTGATTTCATCAAGCACTTTAAGCATAGCATTTCTCTTACCAAAAGCATCCATGGCACCAGCTTTTATTAAGCTTTCCAGTGTTTTTCTATTGACAACTCGTAAGTTAACACGTCTTACAAAATCATCCAAAGATTTAAAGACGCCTTTTTGATTTCTTTCTGAATGAATTGCCTCAATTGCCGCTTTACCGACATTTTTAATTGCTGAAAGGCCGAACCTAATTCCCTGTTTTGAGCCTGATTTAACAGTTTGCCTTGCTTTTTGAATAGTAAAGCCGACATCTGAAAAATTTATGTCCGGAGGTAAAACTACGATTCCCATTTTGGCGCATTCGTTTACGGCTGCGGCAATTTTGTCGGGATCATCTGCTTCAGCTGACATGACGGCGGCCATAAACTCAACCGGATAGTTGGCCTTCATATAAGCTGTGTGGTAAGCAACGATTGCATAAGAGGCAGCATGAGCTTTATTGAATCCATAGGCAGCGAAAGGCTCGATGAGCTTGAATAACTCTTCGGCTTTCTCGCCAGACATACCATTTTTGATTGCGCCGTCAATAAATTTTTCACGCTGTCGGGTCATTTCTGCAGGGATTTTTTTGCCCATGGCTTTACGGAACTTATCAGCTTCTTCCCAGCTATAACCTGCGATATTAATAGCAGTTAAGAGAACATCATCCTGATAAACAATTACTCCGTAAGACTCTTTTAAATAATCGGCCATACGCACATCAAAAAAGTTAATTTTCTTGGGATTATTTTTCCTTTCGATAAATTCGGGAATTGAATTCATCGGTCCTGGGCGAAAGAGCGAAATCATAGCCATGATGTCAAATATGCTGGTGGGTTTTAACTCTTTTAAGTATCGAGTCATGCCAGAACCTCCAAGTTGAAAAAGTCCCATGGTTTCGCCTTTGGCCAAAAGTTCGAAAGCTTTATTATTGTCAAGGTCTATCTTGTCAAGATCAATTTTTATTTTCTTTGTTGCCTCAACAATCTCTACAGCATTACCTAAAATTGAAAGATTTCTGATACCTAAAAAGTCCATTTTTACTAGGCCTGTTTCCTCTACATCATACATATCGTATTGTGTAATGATTTTTTCTCCAGTTGTTTCTTTTTGTAGCGGTGTAAACTCAGTAAGAGCAGTTGGCGCAATCACAACACCTGCCGCATGGACTGAGACATGACGAGCATTACCTTCAACTTTTTCGGCCAAATCCAGAAGTTCCTTAACCTCTCCATCTTCTTTATAAAGAATTCCCAGTTCAGCATTTTGTTTTTTAGCCATATCAAGAGACATATGAAAACCTTGAGGTCCAAATGGAATCATTTTGGCAATTCGATCCGCCTTGGTATAAGGCCAGTCTAAGACACGGGCGACATCTCGCACTGCTTGTCTGGCCATCATCGTTCCAAAAGTACCAATCTGGGCAACTTTATCTTTCCCGTATTTTTCTCTGACATATTCAATAACTTCGTCTCGCCTCTTATCTGCAAAATCAACATCAATGTCTGGCAATGTCGGTCTGTAAAGATTTAGGAATCGCTCAAAAGGCAATTTAAAAAATAGGGGATTGACGGTTGTAATACCTAATGCGAGAGACACCAAGCTGCCTGATGCCGAACCGCGGGTTGTCGAAATAATACCATTTTCCCTTGCCCAATTAACAAAGTCAGCCACAACCAAAAAATATGTAGAATAACCTTTTTTAGCAATTATCGAAAGCTCATAATCTAATCTTTCTTTGATCTGGGGCGTAACTTTATCAACCCTACTTGCAATTCGCTCATAACAAAGCTCACTTAATAACTTGTCGGGAGTGGTCTGTTTTGAAACTTCAAAATGAGGAAAGGCAACTTGTCCAAGTGGAATTTCGATGTTAACTTTTTTAGCAACTTCCAAAGTATTGGTGATAGCACTTGGTATATCTTCAAATAATTCAACCATTTCCTGGGTACTTTTAAGATAGAAAGTCGGTGAGTCAATCATTCTAAGTCTTTTTGTTTCGCTTATAACCTTTCCTGTTTGAATACAAACAATCACATCTTGGGCTTGAGCATCAGTAGCAAGTACATAATGAGCATCGTTGGTGGCAACCATTGGGATATTTGCTAATTTAGCTAATTTCTTGGCGCCTTCCAGATTTTTCTTTTCTTCTTGCGCCATACGGTCAAGTTCATTGTAAATTTCCGAGCCTGGCTCGTGAGCAGTTTTAAACTTTTCAAATTGGTGTTTTTGAACTTCGATAAAAAAATTTTCTTTACCAAAAATTTGCTGGTAATCCTTTGCCAGCTTTTTTGCCTTTTCCAAATTATCCTCCACTAGGGTTTTAGATATTTCCGAAGAATTACAGCCGGATAGGATAATAAGATCTTTAGAATTTTTAGAAAAGGTTTCTTTATCTATTCTGGGACGGTAATAAAAACCTTCAAGATGGGCAATTGTTACAAGCTTCATTAAATTTTTATAACCTTCATAGCTTGTCGCCAAAACTGTTAGATGATAATTCTCGTTGTCTTTACCGGTTTCTTTATCTTTTAGCGATCTTTTGGCAAGATACATTTCGCAGCCTATAATCGGATTAATTCCCTCTTGCTTACACTCTTTATAAAACTTGATTGCTCCATATAGGTTGCCGTGATCGGTTAAAGCCAAATGCTTCATCCCCATAATTTTGGCTTGGGAGACCAGTTTGGGAATCTTGGAAAGCCCATCAAGAAGCGAATATTCGCTATGGACATGAAGATGAACAAAATCACTCATAATAATTCGTCTTTTTACTGATTAAGTTTAGCTTGGCAAGAATTTTTTTTCAACGAACTAGCTTTCTAATTTATCAAGCAGAAGCTGGCGGACTAATGCCGGGTTGGCCTTACCTTTGGTCAATCGTTGAGTCTGACCTATTAAGAAATCCAGGCTTTCCTTCTTGCCATTTTTAAAATCTGCCACTGCTTTTTGATTATTTTTAATAACCGTTTCTGTTGTTTTCTCAAGTTCTTTTTGAGATATGAGTGTCAAATCGAGTTCACTAATTAATTCACTTGCCGATTTTCCATTTTGAATCATTTTTTCAAAGACATCCTTAGCAGTAGCATTAGTTATCTTGTTTTGATCAGTCATAAACAAAAGTTCTGCCAGTTGTGCGGGAAGAAGATTAATATCTCTAATACTTTGGTTTGTTTCATTTAATCTTCTTAAAAGCTCACCGGTTATCCAATTGACAATCTTTTTTGGACTACCTTTGTAGACTTTTACTGTTTCTTCGAAAAAGTCTGCCAGGTTCTTGTCTTGGCAAATAAGAATGGCTTCGCCTTCTGAAATTTGATAGTTTCTGAGTAAACGTTTTACTTTTTGATCGGGAAGTTCAGGTATTTGAGATTGAAGCTTAGTAAAATATTCTTGGTCAAAATTAAAAGACGGTAGATCCGGCTCAGGAAAATACCGGTAATCATAGGAGAGTTCTTTTGAGCGCTGACTGACGGTTCGATTGTTCTTTTCATCCCAACCGCGAGTTTCCTGATGGGGGATTTTTCCAGATTCGAGAATTTGGATTTGGCGTTCGATTTCATAATTGATCGCTCTTTCAGCAAATCTGAAGGAATTGATATTTTTAAGCTCAATTTTGTAGTTCGGAAGTTTTTTGTCTCCAGATTTCCTGAGTGATACATTAGGTTCGATTCTCATACTGCCTTTTTCCATATCGGCATCGGAAATTCCCAAGTACCTGACTATCTGTTGAAGTTTCTGAGAATAAGCTTTAGCTTCTGTTGCACTTTGCATTTCAGGTTCTGAAACAACTTCCATTAGTGGAACTCCGCTTCGGTTAAAATCAATTAAGGTAACTCTTTTGCCGTTAATCGTTGCATGACTTAATTTACCGGTATCTTCTTCAAGATGTGTTCTGGTGATACCGATCTTTTTGATTTGATCACCGGTTCGAATCTCTAAATGGCCTTTTTGGGAAAATGGTAAATCGAATTGAGAAATTTGAAAACCCTTCGGTAAATCTGGGTAAAAATAGCTCTTGCGATCAAATTTACTACTCAACTGAGGCTGACATTTTAAAGCAAACCCTAATTTTTGAACAAATTCTATCGCCAATTTGTTGGCTTTAGGCATAGCACCGGGTAACCCCAAACAGACAGGACATGTATGGGTGTTTGGTTTTGCACCAAAATAGTCGGCAGAACATCTGCAAAACATCTTACTTTGAGTTGAAAGCTCAATATGAACTTCAAGTCCGATGACAGGTTTATAGTTCATAGTTCACGGTTCACGGTTCACAGCTTAGGCTTGTTCTGATACCATTTTGTTTCCTGCTCATAGGCATAGCCGACTTGATAGAGAAGTTTTTCACTAAAATCGGGGCCGACTATTTGCATGCCGATAGGAAGATTGTTGATGAACCCGCAAGGAACATTGAGACTTGGAACTCCGGCAAGATTGATAGGTACTGTAAAAATGTCAGAAAGATACATCGTAAGTGGATCGTCTACTTTTTCTCCGAGATTAAATGGCAAAGTTGGAGATGTCGGCAGGATTAAAACATCAACCTTTTTAAAAACTTTTTCAAAGTCCTGACGAATAAGCCGTCTGACTTTCATTGCTTTCAGATAATAAGCATCGTAATAACCAGCTGAAAGCGTGTATGTCCCCAAGATAATTCTTCTTTTAGCTTCCGGCCCAAATTTTTCACGGCCAAAACCAAAACGGATACTATCATAGCGGGCAAGATTGGAGGAAACTTCCGAAGGTTGAATAATGTAATAGGTTGACACTCCGTATTCTGTGTGGGGGAGAGAATCGTCGATAACGGTTGCACCCAGTTTTGCTAAGGTTTTCACTGCCGAAATAACCGAATCCTTAATCTTGGGATCAAGTTTTTCAAAATATTCCTTAGGAAGACCAATTCTTAAACCCTGAACACCTTTTTCAATATCTTTTGTGTAATCTTCGAATTTCTGGGTAGAAGTTGTTGAATCAAACTCATCAACGCCCGCCGTTACATTAAGAACTAGGGCATTATCATAAACAGTTTTGGTAAGATGACCGATTGAGTCAAGAGATGAAGCCATAGCTATGATCCCATAGCGCGATACACGACCATAAGTTGGCTTAAGACCAATCAAGTTGCAAAATGCGGCGGGAAGTCTTATTGACCCTCCCGTATCAGTTCCAGTGGCGGCAAGACAAGCCCCGGAGGCTACAGCAACAGCAGAACCGGATGAGGAACCACCGGGAACCCGTGTTAAATCATAAGGATTTAAAGTTGGCCCAAAATCGGAATTTTCACCACTTGAACCATGACCCCATGCATCAAGATTGGTCTTACCAATAATTACAGCACTTACATCTTTTAGTCTGGTAACCGATGTCGCATCATAAACAGGAACATAATTTTCTAAAACTTTTGAGCCGGCGGTCGTTCTTATTCCCTTTGTCGAAAAAAGATCCTTAAAAGCAATTGGGATTCCGGCAAGCGGGTTTAGTTTTTGATTATCGGCAATCAGCTCATCAACTTTTTTAGCTTGTTTTATAGCAACATCGTCAGTAATTGCAATGAAGCTGTTAAGTTTTTTGTTTAACTTGTGCGCTCTATCCAAAAATGACCCATTTAACTCCTGGGCTTTGATTTGTTTTTTGGATAAAAGAGTGGATACCTCTTTAAGAGTAAGGGTGGTAACGTCAATCATGGTATTAATTTCTAATTTTTAAGATTGCTCCTCAAAAATAGCCTCAACTTCAAAAAAAACATTGTATGTTCGGGGGGCATTTGAAAGCGCCTCTTGCTGAGTGATTGAAGGAGCAGTTTGGTCACCCCTAACAACATTAGTCAAACCGGTAATATGACCAGTCGGCTCAACTTTTGCTGTATCAACTTCAGAAAGTTTTGAAAAATAACCTAAAACATCCCCAAGTTGCTTGGCAAAAGTTTTCTTCTCAGCCGAAGTTAGAGGCAGATTGGCAAGTCTGGCTACGTAGTCAATACTGACTTCTCCAACTTTTGACTTTTGATTTTTGATTTTTGACATATTTATTGCATTGAACGAAGAGCCTTGACCCTTTCCTCAATTGGGGGATGAGTGTTAAAAAGACCTGCAAACGTACCTACTAGCTTATGTCCTTCTTTAAACGGATTAACAATGTAGAGATGAGCAGTGGCTTTGTTAGCTACTTCGAGTGGTTCTCTATCTTTTGAAATTTTAATTAGGGCATCCGCCAGATCGTCCGGATTACGCGTAAGAAGAGCACCCGATGCATCTGCTAAAAATTCCCTCTTCCTTGAAATAGCTAGTTGAATTAGAATCGCAATAATCGGAGCAAGAATTGCCAGGACCAGAGCAATAATCATAAAAATGGCATTTGATGAATTATTTTCGTCTCTGTCTCCCCCACCACCCCACCAGGTAATCCTGATAAACCAATCAGCAAGAAGGGCTACCGATCCAACCAAAATTGAAACGATTGACATTAGTCTTGTATCGTAATTTCCAACATGCGACAGCTCATGGGCAGTAACCCCTTCAAGTTCAAGTTTTGAAAGTTTCTCTAAAATTCCTTTGGTAAAGGCAATCGAAGCATGTTTTGGGTCACGTCCGGTGGCAAAAGCATTGGGAGCAGTATCATCGATAATGTAGACTTTGGGCATTGGCAGACCCGAAGCAATACAAAGGTTTTCGACAGTTCTAAAAAGGGTCTGGTTGTCTTTCTTCTGAATTTGTTTGGCGCCAGAAATCGTCATGACGATTTTATCGCTGTTGTAATAAGTGAAAAAGTTCATAAGACCGGCAATAATTAGGGCAATTCCTGAAAATCCCAAGGCACTTGGTCCTCTAAAACCTAGAGCATTTGTAAAAATATAAACAACAAAAGTGATAAAGAAGGCAAATGCGAGCATAATCACCCAAGTTTTAAAACGATTGGCCGAAATTTGGGTATAGGCTGTCATTTGATTAGAATTATATCAGCAGATCGCCTCAACATAAATGTTGATGGCGCTTCTCTGATGTAATTTCTTTCGCTTCGCACAAGAAATTATACCTTAAAGAAGTTCTATTTCGAAGATATCTAACTTGATAATTTAAGACAGATATTATATTTTAAGTTAGGTATAAACTCTATCAATGAGGGCATTTTTAAAAGAACTAAAGTTTGAGTCTACTAAGCCTACTTATATCTTAGACATTACCGAAGATATTAATAAAGCAATCAAAAAAACATCCGTAAAGCAAGGATTTGTTTTTGTGAATACTAAACACACCACGCTGGGCATTGTGGTTAACGAAATAGCAGAACCTAATTTGCTCAATGATATCTTAAACCATACCCTTCACTCAATTCCGGAAGATAAACGATCCACCAGAGTTTCTAATAACTATCAACACCCAACAACTGATTATAGACATCGTTGCCAGGATAATCCTTATTGTAATGAGGTGGATGAGGATTACAACGCCGCCGCCCATATAAGAGCCTTAACTTTTTCACACGCGAGCGTAGTCGTCCCCATTCTTAGGGGAAAGCTGGAACTTGGAAAGTATCAACAAGTGGCCGTTTTTGAATTTGATGGAAGAGACGGATCGGGAAAAAATCCCATTAGAAAACGGACAATTCAGGTATGGATCTGCCCGGCCGAAAGCGTGACTAAGATAGATTAATCTAGTGTTTTCAGCTTACCTTGAAAATCGGCAAGTTTTTGATAACCTTTTTCGCCCATAAATCTCTTAAGTTGATTTTGGACTCTGGCAAAAATGCCTGGTCCTTTTTGCAAAAAGGCCGTACCGATTTGAACCGCCGAGGCTCCTGCCAAAATCATTTCAAAAGCGTCAATACCTGAATAAACCCCGCCAACGCCAATAACTTGTATTTTATCGCCTAAAAGTTGATAAAACATGCGTACGTTAGCAAGTGCCGTGTATTTGATATATCTGCCGCCAATGCCGCCTAATCCACCTTTGGGCTTAATCAAAGGCTTTTCTGTTTTCGGATCGATAGCAAGTCCATTACCGACGGCATTAACACAAGTGACGAACTTAACAGGATATTTTTTTATAACATTGGCCATTTTTTCAAAATGGACCAGGTCAAAATACGGAGGAAGTTTGACGCCAAATGGTTTTTTGGTAACTTTCGAGACAGAATCTAATAACCTATCCATTTCTTTAAAATCGTAACCAATAATCGGTTTTCCAATAGTGTTGGGGGAGCCTGGATTAAATTCGATTAAATCTATAGGTGTTTCATTAAAGGCTTTAAATATTATTATGTTTTCGCTTTCTGAGAGACCGCAGATGCTGGTGATAACCGGCTTTTCGTATTTTTTTTCTAGAATTTTTGAAAATTTAATATAGGCCTTATAGCCTAAATTAGGTAACCCCATCGAATTGATGGAACCATATTTAAGATTTGTATAACGTGGGGCTGGATTGCCTTTTCTTGGTTTCAATGTACAGGATTTCATCAGCACGGCTGAGGATTTTGATCTGGCAAGATTTTCAAGATCCAGTAGTGTTTCATCTCTTACTCCGGAAGCATTAAAAACACACGATTCCAGTTTGACTCCGGCTATTTTTGTAGAAATATCAATCATTTATTCAAACCCCATTTTCTTGCCCCAATTTTTAGGGTTTTTTGCCCAGTCAAGAATGGTGTCTATCTGTTTCCTTGTGAGAAAACCTCGCTCTTTAGCAACTTGAGTTACAGTTTGCAAATCAGTCAGACAGTAAAATTTAACTTTCATTTTTCGGAAATTTTCATCGGCCTCTTTCATCTGATGGCTGTAAATGGCAATTTCATCACCGGCTTTGGCACCTAATTTGCGCAGAGCTTTTAGCACATCAATAGATGATCCGGCTGTAGAGACCATATCTTCAACAATCAAGACTTTTTGTCCTCTTTTGACTCTACCCTCAACCTGATTTTGTCTACCGTGGTCTTTAGGTTTTGCTCTAACATAAATCATCGGCAGATTGAGTTTTTGTGCAATCCAGGCCGCATGGGTAATTCCTGCAGTGGCCACTCCAGCAACAACATCTGGCACTCCAATTTTCCTGATTTTATCAACTAAATATTTGATGATTAATTCTCTTTCTCGCGGCATAGATATTAGAAGTCGATTGTCGACATAGACGGGACTTAAAATGCCTGAATCAAATCTGAAGGGTTGGCGCGGTCTAAAAATAACTGATCCAACATCAAGCAAAATTTCGGCGACTTCTTTTGCAACTTTATAATCGCTTGCGCTCTTGTAAACTTTTTTCATAATGACGAGGCCTTGAGGCCTCGAAGTTTATCGGTATTTGTTGATTTCATTTTTTAATCTTTGGGCCGCAATTTTTGGATTTTGGGCGTAAATTATGCTTCGTGAGGCGCTAATTATCAAGCCCTTTTTGTCTTTCCGTAGACCGAATTTCAGAATCTTCTTTAAGTCACCGCCCTGAGCTCCAACACCCGGAACCAAAAAGGTCATTTTAGGAGCAATTGCTCTAATCTGTCTAAGTTCATCTGGCCAAGTTGACCCAACAACCAAAAGAAGATTATGATATTTTTTATTCCACTCAACTACTCTCATGGCAATTTCAAGGTAAAAAGATTTTCCATTGACTTTGAGATCTTGAAAGTCCGATGCAGAAGGGTTTGAAGTCCTACAAACTACAATGATTCCTTTGTCTTTTCTTTTAAAAAATGGTTCTAGAGAATCAAAACCGCAATAAGGATTAACTGTTGTGGCATCAGCTTTAAAAACATCAAAGACCTCCTTTGCATACATCTGGCTGGTATGACCAACATCCCCTCTTTTAGCATCAAGAAGTACGGGTATGTCTTGATAATTCTTGTTGATGTAGTCAATAGTCTTTTTTAAATCCTCAAGGCCTTTTAACCCAGCGGCGCTATAAAAAGCAATTTGAGGTTTAAAGCAACAGACAAGACTGGCTGTTTGGTTAACGATTGCTTTATTGAAATCAAACTGGCTTTGGCCTTGTTCGAGTTTTTGAGGATCAGGGTCCAAGCCGACGCAGAGAAGACTGTTATTTTTGACAATGGCTTTTTCTAATTTGTCTTGAAAAGTCACTAAACTTCCTGCTTGAGACAATCAGCTATTAAGGGCGCTATCGAGACGATTTCGATCTTGGATGTCTTTTTAGTTTGAGCGATGCTGTCGGTCACGAATATCTTATCAATCATGCTTTTCTCTAGCCTTTTGGCGCCATCAGCGGCAAAAACTCCATGGGTAGCGCAAACAATGATTTTTTTGACACCTTTTTGTCGAAGAGCAGCGGCGCTTTCGATAACTGTGCCACCGGTTGAAATAACATCGTCGATGATAATTGCCGTATCACTTAGGACTTCGCCGGTCATCGATAAAACCTCCATGTGATCTCTGACATGGGTATATCGATGTTTTTCAATAACTGCCAAAGGCAAATTTAAAATTGCCGCAAAGTTCCTGGCCCGTTTAACTCCACCTACATCGGGAGCAACAACAATTGCGTTAGTCAATTTTTCCTTTTTGAGTCTTTCGGCCAGTATTCCCAATGCTGTTAAGTAAATTACTGGCACTTCAAAAAAACCGACGATGGCGTCAGCATGCAAGTCCAAACAAATGACTTTATTAATGCCACTTGAGATTATTAAATCAGCAACGACTTTAGCTGAAATTGGCTCTCCCGGTCTGTTCTGTTTTTCCTTGCGGCTGTAACCGAAATAAGGAATTACAGCAGTTATTTTATGGGCACCTGAACGCCTCAGGGCATCGGCAATTAAAGCAAGTTCGATAATATGATCGTTAACCGGATGGGAATTTGATTGCAGGATAAAAACATTGGAGTTGTTGACTTCGTCCTCCACCCAAACATCAATTTCGCCGTCGGCAAAAACCCCCAGGTCAATTTTCCCAAGAGTAATTTTTGATATTTTTGATACTTTTTGAGCAAGCTCGGGATTTGAAGAACCGGCAAAAATTTGGGGGGGGTTCATCTGCCCTTTAGAATTTAACCTTAATGTCTTTTTTGGACTCTTCTTCCGCTTCAAAAAATTCTTCCTCATTAAAACCCATACCCCTAGCGACAATTACATTAGGGAAAATTTTAATTTTGGTATTGTAATCTAAGACATTGGCATTATAAAACTGGCGAGAGGCGGCAATTTTTGTCTCGGTATCCGAAAGTTCCCCCTGAAGCTCTTTAAAGTTTTCGGAGGCTCGCAAATTGGGATAGGCTTCAGCAACTGCAAACAGACTTTTTAAAGCACCTGCTAGCATATTGTTGGCGGAAGCTGCCTCTTTTGGACCTTTAGCTCCTAAAAGGCTAGAGCGTGCTTTGGTTACATTTTCAAAAACTGCTTTTTCGTGTTTGGCATAACCCTTGATAGTTTCAATAAGATTTGGAATTAAAGAAGAGCGTCTTTTGAGTTGAACTTCAATACCCGACCAAGCCTCTTTGATCCTGATTCTGGCTGTAACCATGCCGTTGTAGAGGAACCAAAGATAAAGAAGGAGGATAACGACAACTGCAACCAAAATCAATGTAGGCGACATAACGGCCTAATCATAACTGAACCATTTTTTAAATTCAAGCCAGGTTAAAGTATTGACTATATCCTTGGCGCTAGCCCAACCCCGTCTGGCAACAGCTACGCCAAACTGCATGTTGTCCATTTGGCTAACTTCATGCGAGTCGGTATTAATGATAAGTTTGACGCCGACCTTGGTGGCTTCTCTCACCAAAACATCCGGCAAATCAAGGCGATTAGGCCAGGCATTAACCTCTAACATTGTCTTAGTCTTGAGACATTCTTCAAATATTTTTGGCCAATCTACTTCATAAGCTTCTCTTTCCTGAAGTAACCTGCCTGTGGGGTGAGAGATTACTTGAACGTAGGGAGACTGACAGGCTGTAAGAATTCTTTTGGTCATTGTTTTTCGGTCCTGCCGATGGCTTGAATGGACTCCGGCAATCGCACCGTCAAGTACTCTTAATCCCTCATCTGGTACCGAAAGTGTACCATTTGCTAAAATATCAATTTCCAATAAATTAAGAAGCTTAATCTCTTGATGCTTAGATCTTAACTTTCCGATGGCATTGGTCCGTTTTTTAATTAACTGGATAATCTGTCCTTTGCTGTGAGTTGAATAACCGGGTGAATGATCGGAAAAGCCGATATATTCGTAGCCTAAGGTTCTGGCCTTTTCGATAATCTCTTCAAAACTATTTGCACCCGGATCATGACTTGGTTCAATCGGGAAATCGGAATGGAGGTGGATGTCGCCTTTAATGTCCTCAAGCTTAACCAGTTGAGGTAATTTATGACTGGCTGCTGCCTCAATTTCGCCGGTATCTTCGCGAAGTTCGGGAGGAATCCAGTCCATCCCCAAAAACTGATAAAAATCTTCCTCCGTTTCGAATTTTTTAAGTACTCCTTTGACTTTAATACCGTACTCTGAAAGTGATAAGTGCTTTTTTAAGGCAATCTCTCGAAGATGGATATTATGGTTTTTTGAGCCTGTGAAATGCTGCAGCAGGGCTCCGAAGGCATCAGGCGGCTGGACCATCAAATCTATCTGAATACCGTTTTTTAAAATAACCGATGATGTCTTGGGGCCTGCTTCCAAAACCCTGCCTACTTCTCTAAATTTAGTAAAATGTTTAACAACTTTTTGGGCATTATGTGAGGCAACAGCAATGTCAATATCGCCGACTGTTGCCACCATCCGGCGAAGTGAACCCAAAGGCTCAGCTTGTTCACACTGGGGAATTTTCCTCAAATGATTAAGGATCCGCTCGGCTGTCGAAAATGCTAAGGGTAATAGATGACGACTTTCCTGTCCCTTATACTGAGCAATTGAAGCTAGAATATCATTTTCGCTTTTTTGGCCAAAACCAGAAAGACTGCGGATTTTACCGGCATGGGCTGCGGCTTCCAGATCTTTAATGTTTTTAATTTTTAATGACTTTGTAAGCTTATAAGCACTTTTAGGACCCATGCCGCTTAGATCTAAAAGTTCAAACATTCCTTGTGGCAAACCTTTTTTAACATCTTCAAAATGCTTAACTTTGCCTGTTTTGAAAAGCTCATCCAAATGCGACTGGATACTTTTTCCAAGACCAGGTACTGTATCTAATTTATGGTCATCCCAAAGATCTTTGAGCTCGGAAGTTGCATGCTCGATGCTATCGGCAGCTTTATCGTAGGCGATAATCTTGAAATAATCGTCTCCTTTGACAGTATAAGCTGCCGAAATTGAGCGAAAGAGTTTGGCTATTTCTTTGTTTGAGAAAAAGTGGGCCATCTATAAGACAATTATATTGCAAAAAGATTTTGTTTGACACTAAATTGCCTTGAGTGTAAACTACAATAGCCAAATCTAAGGTCGCGTAGTGTAGCTGGTTTAACACGTCACCCTGTCACGGTGAAGATCGCCGGTTCGAATCCGGTCGCGACCGCCAAAGCCAACAAAACGAACCTATTTGGCTATCTTGGCAACTAGCCCTAAATGTGTTAAGTTAAAAAACGTCAACTATTCTTCTGCCCACTAAACTTCCTGTCTGAAAGGAGGTCGAGATGGCAAAAAGCACCATTACGCAAATTAGTAAATCCTTAAGAAAAATCAAGTGGCAAGAATCTTACGCTTCTTTTATTTTGGGAGCAATCATCGTTATCGTTTTGGGACTTTTAATCGCTAACTTTTTCTCACGAAGAGGCCAGAAAATCGACATGGGCCAGGCAACCACACAGACTGAGGAACAGGCTAAAGCTCAAGAAGAGCAGGAATACAGAGTTGTCGCAGGAGATTCACTATCAAAAATTTCTGAAAAGTTATACGGCAATCAAGAATTATGGCCTGTTTTGGCAAGAGAGAACAATATTGTCAATCCTAATGTAATATTTGTTGACGCTACTTTGAAAATCCCAGTAAAAAGTGATGCGCAAAAGTTAAAAGCCGAGATGGCAACAACCAGCTATAAAGTCCAAAGCGGAGAGACTCTATTTTTAATAGCAGAAAAAGTCTACGGTGACGGTTCCAAATGGACAATTTTGGATCGTGCCAATAAAGTAGGTCGTCTACCAAACGGGAATCCATTGATCTTTACCGACAGCACGCTAGTTATTCCCCGCTAAAACTAGTGTATAATTGAGACTAAATTTGCGGGAGTAACTCAGTTGGTAGAGTACCCCGAACATTTACATGCGGGATTAGTACAATGGCAGTATGCTACCTTCCCAAGGTGGAGACGCGAGTTCGATTCTCGTATCCCGCTCACGAAGCTAAGCCAACTACCGGAGATGGGACTTGCGAACCTAAATAAGTCCGACTAAGTAGCCCTTTTTGTGTAATTTTGCAATTATTGCTATGCTGAAAGCGTGTTAAAGTTAT
>Ga0209542_10011871_pt1 | contig 15367 bp, 21 predicted proteins | sample RifCSPhighO2_01_FD_184028 | JGI IMG/M metagenome (GOLD analysis project Ga0209542, IMG submission 184028) | Soil microbial communities from Rifle, Colorado - Rifle CSP2_plank highO2_0.1 (SPAdes) (version 2) | ecosystem: Environmental > Terrestrial > Deep subsurface > Rock core/Sediment ... | reverse complement strand
CTAAAAATTTCAGGATGGCTTATGGCGACTGTCGTTCTAAGTTTCGTCGGAGGGTTTGCCTCACTAATAGCCGATTTCTATATGTGGCGATTGGTAAGGCAAGAACGCCTCAAAACGCAAGTCTAAATCACTCGGTCGGCGGTGATGTTTCTTTTCGAAAGTAGAACGGCGCGTTCTCACGCGCCGTTGCAGTGTTTGGTCGAACCTCGGTGTTCAGTCCCATGAATGGCTAAACTGAATGATGTCGACGGGTTCGAAGATTCGGACCGGAACTTCGAGGAAATAGTTTCCTCCTTCCGGATAGAGCTTCGTCAGGCCGCTGAAATAGTGACGATCGCCGCGCGGCTCAATCACCATGCCGCGGTCGACTTCCTTGCCATACCGCAGCACCCTGAAGTGAGGATAGATGACGAAGTCGTCGACCACCAACGTGGTCGCCTTTTTCTTCATCCGATCCCACATCCACTCGAAGTCCTTCTGGCCGACGATACCGGTCACTTTCACTTCGAGTTTCGCAGTAAGATCCCGCATCACGCTCAGACGGGGCATAGAAGGATCAGACAGATCGAAACCGACGGTCAGCCGATCGGTGGGGCCGAAGTCGTTGCTGACCGCAGAGACCAGATCTTGCCACGGCACAGGGTCCGAACCGTCCAATCCGTACAGCACTCGAAACTGATCCTTATCGAGCTGTCGTGCGCGCACAATAGCCATGTTTTCGCTCCGTGGTTTATTGGCGGACCTCAATCCTGCTTCCTTCAAACTGAAAACGCAAGCCTAAACCGCGGCGGGCGTTTGAAAGTGGCGAATTTGCTATAATGGCGGCTATGAACAAACAACCCAAGAATACGATTTGCCTGTGGTACGAAAAGGATGCGCATGAAGCAGCAAAGTTTTATGCCGCTACTTTTCCGGATAGCAAAGTAGGCGCCGTTTTCCATGCGCCCTCTGATTTTCCAGGCGGTAAGACAGGTGACGTGCTGACGGTAGAGTTCACTGTCTGTGGAATTCCCTGTATCGGCCTCAATGGCGGCCCGTTCTTCAAGCAGAGCGAGGCGTTTTCTTTCCAGATAGCGACGGATACTCAAGAAGAGACGGATCGCTACTGGAATGCGATAGTAGGCAATGGTGGGAAGGAAAGCGCATGCGGCTGGTGCAAGGATAAGTGGGGCGTGTCGTGGCAAATCACGCCGCGCGTCTTGACCGACGCTTTGGCGGCCGGGGGAGCCGAGGCCAAGCGCGCTTTTGACGCGATGCTGACAATGCAAAAGATCGATGTCGCCGCTATAGAGGCCGCGCGCCGCGGCTAGGAACGTTTTCGCGCGGTTATACGCAGCGCTTACTGGGCGCCGAAAATCACCGCAAACAAAGCGGAAGCAATAAACAGCGCTCCAAGTGCTATGCGACCGATCAGTGTTCCGAGCAAGCTTTTTCGCATTAATGACCCACTTTCTTTTCTGTCGTGTAAAGCTTTCACTATAGCCATCAAAATGCCGACAGGGACACACGCCACAACAAAAAACAACGCAAATAGAGAGGGGCCAACGGGGTCTCGCGGGAGTGCCAAGCGCGCACCCACAACCATTCCTCCGACTAAAACGACGATTATGAAAAGTATGTTGAACACAAGGGCGTAGCCGTTAATGTTCATGTGGCAATTGTAACAGTAATTATTATCGACCGGTCGGCGGCGATGCGGGATTGTGCTACGCTCAGGCCATGAAAAGAATCTCAACAATATTTCTACAGGTCGTAGTTGTACTCATCGGCATCGTTGTATTTGCTGCATTGCTCTACGAGCCCACTGTCGAGGGCGTGAACGCGAATGCCACTACGCTCTACGAGATATATTTTGACGACCCATTTCTTGCATACATCTATTTCTCGTTCATCGCGGTATTCGTGGGACTCTACCAGGCGTTCAAGCTTTTGAGCTACATAGGGCAAGGTGGAGCGTATTCGCAGCAGTCCGTGCAAGCACTGCGCACAATAAAATACTGCGCGCTTTCTTTTGCCGGTTTTATCTTTGCCGCAGTGGCCTACATATTTATAGCTGTGCGCGGCAAGGATGACATTGCGGGTGGCGTGGCCATGGGTTTTTTTATGATTATTGTCTCTGCCGTAGTCGCCACCACAGCGGCGATGTTTGAACGGAAGGCATTGAATGCGCAAACCTAGATCGCTCGGTCATACATTCGGCCCGATGGCCTCAGTATTTCCTCCCTCAACGGTCGGTCATCGGTGGTGCCCATTTGCACCTTGGCTGCTTCGGCTCTCCGTTGAGGCGTAGAGCCATATCTGTTAGGATGGCCGAACGCGCGCGTAGCTCTGGTGGATGATGTTGTTTGTCGGCGTTAGGCGCGTGGTTGATAATTGAAGACGAAATAACGCGCGCGTAGCTCAGTGGTAGAGCATCCCTCTGATAAGGGGAAGGCCGAAGGTTCGATCCCTTCCGCGCGCACTAAGAAATTTCGTTGCTATACTTACGGTATATGGCACAGCAAAAATTAGACGGGAAGGCGGTATGGATGTTTGCGGTCAGTTCATTTTTTGGCTGGCTCTTCGCGCTTGTGTTTATTGGTCTGCAAGGGTTTTTCGTATTCGAAGAGATGGGCTTAGGCGGATTTGGCTTTGGAGCTTGGCTTGCGATAATCATCATTGTCCCATTTTTTGTTGCATGGATCTATGGGACACTTTCGCACAGGTTTTACTTTTACGAATTGACTGACGACGGTTTCAAGAAAGAATCAGGCATTATCTGGAAGCGGTATACGACAATACCCTATGATCGTGTTCAGAACGTTGATATTCACCGTGGCGTCGTGGCGAGGATCTTAGGCCTATCCGATCTCCAGATCCAGACCGCTGGCTCATCGGGTGTTTCCTACGGGTGGTGGGGGATGGCGAGCGCTGGCGCTGAAGGAAGAGTGCCTGGTCTTGCAAAAGAGACCGCAGAACAACTGCGAGACGAGCTGATCCGCAGAGCAAAGACCGCACGGACACCGGGGATATAACCGCGAGCAAACAGGCCTGGATTCGTGTAGCGTCGCGTAAAAACGTATAATGCTTGAGTGAATTACAAAGTCATCGGCGGGAAAAAGCTTTCGGGAACCGTCCAGACCAATGTCTCAAAGAATGCGACGGTAGCACTCCTCGCCGCATCGCTCCTGAACCGCGGGACGACGACCATCAAGCACGTGCCAAAAATTGAAGAGGCCAATCGGCTCATCGAGATATTAAAAAGCATCGGCGTTGAAGTGGAATGGACGAATGGCGACGTGGTGGTGCGTCCGCCGAAGAAACTCTCACCTGAAAAAATGGATAGCGTAGCTGCTGCGAAGACCCGAAGCACGGTACTTTTCACGGCTCCTCTCGCACATTTCTTCGAGTCGTTCGAGCTGCCGCTCCCGGGTGGGTGCCAACTCGGCGGCAGGACGATGATGCCCCATATACAGGCGCTCGGTGCTTTGGGGATCCAAATATCAAAGGGTTCAGAGGGCATGTACGCAGTAGCTTCGAAGGAGAGGACGTCGGGTGAAGTGGCGATGTATGAGTCGAGTGATACGGGAACGGAAAGCGTACTTATGGCAGCCGCGAAGATCCCTGGCAAAACCATCATCAAGTACGCGAGCGCCAATTACATGGTGCAAGACCTCTGCACATTCCTCGAAGTGTGCGGGGTGAAAGTCGAAGGTATTGGTACCTCGACACTCGTGGTGCATGGGGTGGATGATATCGATAGGGACGTGGTCGTGTACCCGAGCGAAGACCCGATAGAATCTATGTTCTTCATCTCGCTTGCGGCAACCACCGGCTCCGAGATAACAATCAAACGCTGCCCCCTCGATTTTCTTGAGCTGGAGCTTGTGACGCTCGGGCAGATGAGTCAGAAGTACGAGTATGGTGCTAAATACATTGCCGAAAATGGCCGGACGGTTTTGGCCGATGTAACGATGTTTCCTTCGAAGCTTACTGCGCCGCCCGAGAAGATCGCCCCACGCCCGTATCCGGGTATCAACATCGACAATCTCCCATTCTTCGTGCCTGTCGCGACACAGGCGGAGGGCCGCACACTTATTCATGATTGGGTATATGAGAATCGCGCTATCTATTACATGGAGATGAAAAAGTTGGGTGCCGAAATGCTCTTGGCCGATCCACATCGAGTATTTATCGACGGCCCCACTAAACTCCACGCAGCGGACATCGAAGCACCTCCCGCGCTTCGCCCCGCAACCATTATTTTGATAGGCATGCTCGCTGCCGAAGGTGAGTCGATGCTTCGCGAGGTGTATCCGATAAATAGGGGCTACGAAAATCTCTCCGGCCGCCTCGCCGCCCTCGGCGCCTCCGTCGAGGCAGTGGAATAAAAATATGGAAGATGGATTGAAGAAACGACTGCAGATAGAACGCATTGAAAATCCCAATCCGTCGCACCGGTTGGGGGAGGACTTGGAAGAAGTTCGACAACGAGTCGCAAGAGTTCAGGAAGTAGATTCAGCGCTACAAGATGACTTTTTACATTCGCTCGATAAAGTTAAGGGGCACATTGGCGAATTGGAGGCCAAAGATACGAGTCGATCGCCCAACGGAGAAAGTGTGGTCATTTTAGCGGCGCTGATGTTTCTTGCCGCAGAGCACGGCGGACGTAAGACGATTATCCGTGCTAAAGATGCTTTTGCGAAATACTTTCCAAACGTCGACCGCAGCGTTTGGCTCGGTGTACAAAAGGCCGCACATGAACAGACAAGTGAGTCTTGATTTGAATACACGCATGACTCAACCCAAACTTATTATTTTTGCCTCCGGAACCAAAGATAGCGGGGGGTCGGGATTCGAGAATCTCGTCACGGCAACGAGAAAGGGGACGCTGGACGCGGAAATCGTTGCGGTGGTTTCAAATCACGAACGCGGCGGAGTACGCGAACGCGCCGACCGCCTTGGCGTCCCGTTTATCTACTTCAACCCATCACAACACCCCGACATACCCAAGTATGTGAGTGTGTCGTATCGAGACATTGTCGAAAAAAGTGGAGCGGAGTGGGTCGCGCTTTCCGGCTGGCTCAAGCACGTGAGCGGGCTCGATCCGGCAAAGACAATCAACATCCATCCCGCACTGCTCTCGTTCGACGACGGCCGCTTTGGCGGGAAGGGCATGCACGGCAACCATATTCACGAAGCAGTAAAAGAAGCACTCGATGCGGGCGAGATAACGGAGTCAGGGTTCACCATGCATTTCGTCACCGAAGAGCATGACCGCGGCCCTGCTTTTTTCGAGTACCGTGTGCCCATTACGAAGGGAATGTCCGCAGCAGAGATCGCCAAAAAGGTTAACAAAGCCGAACACGAATGGCAGCCGAAGCTCACAAATATGATCGTTCACGGAGATATTCACTGGGACGGCAAAGACCCGGAAACTCTGGTAGTTCCAAAAAACTTTAGCGCTTGAAGTACACGATCAGCAGAATGCCGCACAGAACAAGAAAAGTGCCAATAATTTGGTACCAGTTCAGGCGTTCTTGCAGAATAAGAATGCTTACGACAAGCGCATACACGATGAGGAGCGGATAATACACTGAAGTGAACGCAGACTGCGGAGCGCCAAGCAGGTAAGCTTTGATGATTGCTGCGTTCCCGATGCTTATAAGTACGCCGATGCCGAGTGCCAGGCCGAGAGATTTTGTTCCTAGCGCGAAAGATTTTTCGGTTGATGTAAGAAGGTAGAGCGCTGCCATTACGATCGTGCCGATAAGAGAGGCATACGCGTTGATAAGAAAAGGGGAGACATCGTTGGGCAAGAACTTGGAAAGAGTTTGATACACGACGAACAGGAGGGGCGCGCCAATGGCAAGCATTTGCCAGGTCATACTGCTCATCGTAGCATGACCGAATCGGGCGCGTGGTGGAACGGTATACACGTACGGTTCAGAACCGTATTCCGCAAGGATTGAGAGTTCGAATCTCTCCGCGCCCACTGGAAGGTGGATAACGACGACGTAGCCGCGGCCGTGACAGTACAATTGACAGCATGCATCCAATCATTGGGTTACATGCCGTATTGGGAGAATTAGGAGCACTCGCGTTCCTATGGGTACTCGTCGAGCTTTTAAGTCCGACCGAGGCGAGGGTGCGTCGAGCGCGAGTCGTCGCATTTCTTGGCTTGATCTTCCTCATCGCCGCGTGGATCGTGGGCGGCTACTACTACGTCAACATATACGGAGTAGATGTAAAGCCGATCATAAAAGCAGGGCCAACTCCATGGGCACATAGTGTCATCACCGAAACGAAGGAGCATGTGTTCCTCTTTTTGCCATTCCTAGCAACTCTCGCGTGGGCGACTCTGGAGCGATACCGGGCCGAGATCGCCTCAAATAGGAACCTGAGAATTGGACTCATTCTCATTTCCGCACTCATCGTGCTTTTGGCGTTTTCTATGGCCGCCATGGGCTTCATCATTTCAAGCGGTTTTCGGGCTGCCCTTGAAGCGCAAGCTCTATGAAATGGAACAGCACCGCTCTCTCGTTTGCGACCATCGGAGTCGTCTGGCTTATCGTTGGTGTCACGGTATTGAGCGAGCAGAGTGAGTCATTCAAAACACTCCTTGCATCGCTAGGTGGACACCACTGGGTCGGAAAAAGCATTGTCGCTGCTTCCGCTTTTGTCCTGTTGTATTTTTTAATGCGACGCATCAGAGAGACACGAAACCCTCTTATGCTCATGCTCGCCGTTTCTGCAAGCATAGCTGCGGGCGGAGTTATCATCTTCTTGTTCTACATCGCGCACTACCTCGGGAGTTGAAACAGGCCGCATGTCCTTCCTCGAATTTTCGAGCGCAGTAAGGCATAGTCTGCCCTCTCACGAAAATTTCGCGAGACGGGCAGAAACGGCAATTAAAATTCCTGCATACCTCGAAGACACATATTGGTGGGCGTATGTTCGGCCGACCGCGGTCCGATTCTTGGATCGGCCGTGGCTCATCAACCTCTATCTTTTTGGAAAGTATCGAACTCTTCGAGACGAGGTTTTACGAGAGTTTGGTCCCGCTATTCCCGGAAGGACGCTTCAAATATCGTGCTGTTATGGCGAGCTCACCCCGCGTCTTATCCAGCGTGTCAGGAGAGGTGGAGGGACGCTTGACGTCATTGACGTGCTTCCCGTCCAACTCGTGAATCTGGGGCGCAAGCTGCAGCAAGGCATTTCCGCGACGCTTCATCAAATGGATGCTGCTGCGCTCGACTTTCCCGATGCGTCATTCGATCAGGTGCTTCTATTTTTCTTGCTGCACGAGGAGCCGCAGGAGTATCGGGAGAAAACAATACGCGAAGCGTTGCGCGTCTTGAAACCCGGGGGAAAGATCGTCATTGCGGACTACGGAGCACCCTCCGCGTGGCATCCGCTCCGCTATCTCCTCTTACCGCTGCTCGGCCTCATCGAACCGACCGCGAGGGAGATGTGGAGCCGTGAGCTCGCAGCTATTCTTCCCAACGAAATGCACGGGCGCACGTGGCGTAAAGTCTCGTATCTCGGCGGCCTCTATCAGATGCTTGTGAGTACTGCGTAGCAGGAAACGCACACCTGAACTGTCGTTGCAGCTCATAGAAAAACCCGTACAATGCTGCTTTCATATGCTGGCGTTGACCGATAAGGACCTTAAGAAAATACTGATCGCGCTCGCGATATACCTTGCGTCGCTCTTTGCAGCCAACACGCTCGGACTGAAAATTGCACCATTCCTTTTTGGTCTGCACGTCTCCGTCGCGGTGTTCTCATTCCCATTCGTCTTTCTCACGACCGACGTCATCGGAGAAGTATACGGCAAGCGCATTGCGAAACTGTTCGTGCTTTGCGGCTTTATCGCGACAGCCCTCTTCATTCTCTACTCATTCATATCGATCGCACTGCCGTGGGCAGCAGCGGGGGAGTGGGTTCACGCTAGCTACGACCAAGTGTTTGGCATTTCGGTACGCATAGCGATAGCTTCGCTCATAGCATTTGCGATAGCGGAATACCAAGACGTGCTCTCGTTCTTTTTCTTCAAAGCAACCATCGGCTCTAAGTATTTCTGGCTCCGCTCCAACCTCTCGAATCTTTGGTCGCAACTCCTCGACACGGTCATTTTCATGGTCATCGCGTTCTACGGCGTATACTCCACGCCCGCACTATTGCGCATCATCTTCACCTGGTGGCTCTTCAAGGTGGTTATGGGCTTTCTTTACACCCCGCTTTCGTACCTCGCCCTTCGTCTTTTGCGCGACAAACCTGCGGCATGACGCTACGGACTCCTATTTGTCTTATAATAGCGAGGTGGCACTTGAGACCAAAGAGCGCATCCCCGAAAAGATCCATACGATGCATTTTCTTGTACATCCTGGATATCTACAGGATGTCAAGAAATACGAAGGCCAATTGGCGAAATATGAGGAGGCAGCTAAAAAAATCGGCGACGGGGAGCTTTTCGTAATAATTCCCCACATTCGGAGGGACATGATACGAAGAGGAGTATTTGACCAGGAGAAAAAGATTACAGAAAGTATCAAAAGAATACGAGATACGCTGGGTAAACGCGCTATCGTGCTTACCGAGCAACGCTGGCCGACGACTATCCCGGATCCGAATGGACTAATCGGTGTCGTTCGCAGATTAGCGCATGCAAGGGGATTTTCTTTTGATGATCAGACGCTGACAAAAGCATATGGGGAGATAATAGATGCATGCGTTGCACAAACTGCAGAGAATATAAACATGGCGGGTAAGTTTACAAAACCTACACGAATCATTCCGTCGTTAACCGACTACGATCCCGCCACTGATAGAGGGTATTCGGACAACAATCTGCTCGGTATTAAAAAAACAATTGACCTTGAAAGAGGCGGAAAAGGTAAGATTGATATTTCTGAATAGCGCCCACTATTCCAGTGGAAACTCCGCTTGAGTGTGATATTCTCACGATCCCATGCAAGTCCGGGCGATCAAGACGCAAATCTTCAGGGAACACGAAGATCTCATCGAATTCATTCGTCGACATGTCCCGAAATTGAAGAACGGTTCGGTGCTTGCGGTGACGTCGAAAATCGTCGCGCTTGCGGAAGGCCGTACGGCGCAGGTGAGGAACAAAAAGGAAAAGGAAACGCTCATCAAGAAAGAAAGTTCATGGGCGCTGCAAACGCATAAGGAGTGGTGGTGGACGGAGAAAGATGGCGCGCTCCTGGTGAATGCAGGTATCGACGATTCGAATGCTGATGGGAAGGTGATATTGCTCCCGAAAGACAGCTTCAAAGCGGCAGCTTTGCTACGCAAGCAATTACGATGGCTTTACAAAGTAAAGTCATTGGGAGTGGTGATAACAGACAGCCGTATCTCGCCGATGCGTGCGGGCGTTACCGGTTTAGCGCTCGGCTACGCAGGATTTCGGGGTATCCGCGATTATCGCGGCCAGCGGGATATATTCGGGCGAAAACTAAAGGTCACGATGACGGATGTCGCCGACTCGCTCGCGACAGCCGCGACGCTCGTGATGGGCGAGGGAAATGAGCAACAACCGCTCGCCATTATCGAGGACCTGCCTGCCGGCAGGCAGGCGCGCCTTGTTGAATTCGTCGAAAAGGTAAATCGAAGAGAGATTCAAATCTCTGCAAAAGACGATATGTACGCGCCGCTCGTTAAACGACTTGGCGGTCAGCCCACCTCTTCGCGTACACGTAACCGATCAAAAAGAAGATGAGGCCGACGCCCGTAACCCAAAGCGCGAGGCTCAAGTTGTCTGGACTTGTGTCTCTAGGCTGTGTTGAGCTTGCAGACTGTGCTTCCGATACTGTGGGTGCAATCGGGGAGTTCGCCAATTCTACCTTGGCGGGCTTATCGGAAACGGCGATCGTGCGTGATCGTGCCGGTCTCTGGTGATTCGTAGGAAGCGATACGACACTCTCCGCAACCGACTCCGTGGATGTGCCGGCCACTATACCTTCATCAGCTACATGCACTGGCTTTTCAAAGTCGTTGAGAATTGAATCCCACGTTTTACCGAGCGCAGCTGGGATAGCATAGCTGGTGGCCCACAAGCGATTATCGGCTCCCACGCTCATTGGTTCAACGCCGCCGTCGTCTTGCTGGAGGACACCGAGATATCCGAGCGGAGTCACACCGCTTTTTTCCCACTCTTCCGGCGTTTGTTCGAGTGCGGCGATGGCTTGTAGCACCCAGCTCAAAGTGAAACTTCGCGGTCCAAAGATGCCCGAATCGTCCTGATTGCGACGGATATATTGCTCCGCTTTTTGAAGTGGCTCGAGAGTTGCAGCTTCCGTTGGGAAGAGTCGCAGTGCTTGGATCGCCGCAGCAGTGAGATCTACACTCTCTTCCCACGAACCGCTCGCTCTTTGTTTTGAAAGAATGAAGTCGAGAACAGCGGACGGCACGGTGTCGGACGTTGCATACCCAGCGTTTAGGAGGGGAAATATCGCGAAGATATCATCATTTACGAGTGCAGCATCTCCGATCTGTGTGCCATCGAACATGACGACCAGCCTCTCCACGGGCGCCCCATGCGCCGAATGCGGATCTATGCCGAGCGCTTCGAGCGCCATGATATGCCGCTCTATGTCCGTTGCGGATGATGACGCGGGAGTCGTTTCAACGTAGTGTCGCAGTCGTCCACGCGCATCTCGGCACGTTTCGTCGCAGACGTCGTCGGTTGCAGCGCCAAAGGCTATGGCTGCCCAATCGGTGAGCATCGCGGAGCCAAACGAACCGTCGGGTTGCTGCTGGCTCGTTAGGTAGTTAACGGCCGCCACTACGACGAAGGCACGATTTTTAAGAAATTCCCCTCCACCGCTCGAAGAACCAGCTTTAGCTTCACCCTGCGAGGCTACGTGCAACGCAACGCTTGAGCCGCGTTCCTCTCCTTCGAACGACGTGAGAATCAACGAAACAGTATCTCCCGGTGAGACGGGCAAACATTCAATGCCGCAGTCCGCCATGACCCCGTTGTGCCAGAGCGCCCAGTATTCATCTGCGCCAGCTACGACGCCGTTCAGACCCTCTACGAACAATCCAAAGCCAGTGAATTCGGTAAGCTGAACACTCGTCAATACCCCCGTTTCGAGAGCATTAGCGAGCGCGCAGACCGTAAGGTGTCCACTAGGAGAGTTGTCCTTGGGAAAAGTGTGCGCAGCTCCGTTCTTATCCGCAATCGTGCATTTCGTGTCGGGTACGACACTGCCGTCAATGACGATCGCAAATGTTGGATTTGGAAGTATGAATACAACAAAGAACAGCGTCGCACCGAAGAAGAAACGTAGCAATAAACTCATAGAATGAATTAAGTTATTAAATTATTAATGACCTTTTTTATACCTCCACTGCACGGAGTCACCCGCATTCAGTCTCGTTTGTGACGCACCGGTCGCGCTTGAAACGCCATTGATGTAGAGGAACCAAAACAAACTCTTCTGGTTCTTTTTCCCATTTATTGATTCGACAAAAAAACCAAGTGAGGGGTATTCACGCCCTGTGAACTCAAGGCCTGCCGATTCGAGCGAGCGCATTAGCTCGATAATGGTGGAACCTTCCGGCACGGAGGCCGTATAGCGTTTACCGTCAACAGAGAGCGAGACAGGGATTGTGCTTACTCCTGCAGTAGAAGATGCGGTGGTCGTGGCTACGTGTGTGATTAGAAGGCTCGGTGTCGGACGAAATGCAAACGCTATCGCCAGAGTTGCCACAACCGCGGTGAGAAGCAGGTAAACGCCGTACCGTGTGTTCATAGAATTAAAATGACAAATCTCTGCCAAGAGCAGAGATTTTCTTTCCGACGCCTCCGCCATTTTGGCGGATGCGGCGCTTCTCCTGCTCGGGATTAACTGCTTTCTGAAGACCGGACTCGTTCCAGCTCCAGTTTTGAGAAATTTCTACTTCCCAAAACTGGGGCTGGACATTACCGTTGCGGCACAGTGAGGGAATTCCTTTCGGTCACCCCAACTTCCACAGAAAACAGTGGAAGGTGATTGTATTCCTGTTGCGTACACACGCAAGGTGGATAAGTCACCAGAAAATGGGATTGGAGAAAGTAAAGGGCCAATTACGCGCTCCTTCTTTCCAACATTAGGCGCTCAAGGAGCGCCTCGATGCCCTTCTGCATTTTTTGAGGCGTCTCGGGGTCTTTTTGGATATCATCGATCGTTTCCGATAACAGCTTGTCAATGCCGTTCAGGTTGTCGAAAAGGAATGATGGGAATTCTTCGAACATCTCGAAATACTCAACGAACGCCTTTTTTCTCGTCTTGCTGTTCGGGTGAAGGCCGTTGGTTCGCAACTCCTCAAAACTGAACTTCACTTTCTTTTCACGATCTTTCACACCTCCATTGTATCTCGTTTCACTCTGAAGCAATAGTGAAATAGTTCCGCCCCCCAAGCGCCGAGCGAGGGGAGCGGCAGATCGTTGAGCAGGAGATAAAAGTGTCACGAACCATTTTTTCGTCTCACCCTCGCTCTTCCGGTGAGGAAATTCAACGCATGTTCCGTACGCGGACGGGTGGAGATTTCGTCGACAGTGTTGAACTCGACGAGTACACCCATGTATAAAACAGCAACGTAGTCAGCAATCCCCATTGCCAGCGAAATGTCATGGGTGACAATCAAGACCGAAGTTTTTTCAGCCAAGGCGAGAATAACCTCAGCGATCTCGTCCGTTGTCAGAGGATCGAGCGCAGAGGTCGGTTCATCGAGGAGAAATACCTCCGGCTCGGGCGCGAGTGCGCGCGCGATGCAAAGTCGCTGTTGCTGACCGCCGGACAGTCTGTAGGCCGATTCGTGCAGGCGGTCCTTGACGGTATCCCAGAGTACTGCGAGCCTTAGTGCATTTTCAACGTGCTCGTCGATCACGGCCTTGTTCTTAATCCCCCGAATCCGTAATCCGGCCGCAACATTTTCGTAGATTGATTTCGGGAACGGGTTAGGCTTCTGGAACACCATTCCCGTCCGCAAGCGGATCAGGATGGGATCTGTCTCGGGAGCCACGATGTCGATATTGTCCCGCTTAAGGATAGCTTCCCCGGCATATCTATTGCCAGGATATAGGTCGTGCATCCTATTAAGGCATCGAAGCAGAGTAGACTTGCCGCAGCCCGAGGGCCCCATCAATGCCGTAATCTTGTTTTTTGCCACGGGCATGCTTATCCGGTGGAGGACGCGCTTTTCTCCGTACCAGAAGCTTAGTCCCCTGATTTCTATCGCGGGTTCAGGCATCTGAAACCACAACTCAGGTGTAACGGTGCCGTGCATGTTGGCGCCTCATGTGAAGGATCAAAAAGAGCTTCGATGCCCCTATTGATTCGGTTAGGGTTCATCCGTCCCTTTATCGCATTTGGTCGAAACATCGCAAGTAACGGTATACTGCATGTATTATGAAGCTCTGGACAGTGGTGGAATCGTGGCCCATTCGCGGTGCGTTTGCGATTTCTCGGGGAACGAAAACGGAAGCGGAAGTCATTGTTGCAACACTGACAGTGGGAGAATTCAAGGGACGAGGAGAATGTGTCCCGTATCGTCGTCACGGTGAGACTGTCGAAGGTGTCCAGTCGCAGATCGAGTCTGTTAGAGCTACGATTGAGAAAGGAGTAACAAGGGAGGAGCTGCAGAGCCTTTTGCCTGCAGGCGCGGCGCGCAACGCACTTGATTGCGCGCTGTGGGATCTCGAATGCAAACAGAAGGGGGAAACTATTTGGGAACTTCTGGATATTAGGCCTTTGCCCAAACAGACCGCGTTTACAATAAGTCTCCACACCCCGGGAAAGATGGCCGAAGAGGCGAGTGCTGCTGCGCAAAAGTACTCGCTCTTGAAGATCAAGCTTGGTGCGGGAGGGGATGAGGTGCGGTTGAAAAGGATTCGGGAGGCCGCGCCAAAAGCGCGCCTCATCGTTGACGTAAATGAGGCGTGGGATGAACATAACGTCGGAGCAATGGTGCGAGCATGCGAGTCTGTCGGTGTCGAACTTATCGAACAACCCGTCCATACAGAACATACCAACATACTCAAGTATGTGACTACATCTATAAAGATCTGTGCCGATGAGTCGGCGCATACTTCAGCTGACATTCCAAAACTCGTTGGACTGTACAGCGCCGTCAACGTCAAACTCGACAAGGCCGGGGGACTCACTGAAGCGCTTGCGATGTTAAAAAAAGCGAAGGAGGCGGGACTTTCAATTATGGTCGGTTGTAATGTCTCCACTTCTCTCTCAATGGCCCCGGCGACCGTAATCGCGCAGTATGCCGACTATGTCGATCTCGACGGCCCGCTTCTTCTTGAGCGGGAGAGAGAATCGGGCATTACGTATCGCGACGGAATGATTTGCCCGACCACACCAGATCTCTGGGGCTGATGTTTAGAATTACAATTTATGAACATATGTTCACAAATTGTTACTCTGACGTCAGAAAGTGACTAAAATAGTGGGTGATTTTCTTTCCACTCGTCTACAATCGCGATTTGCCGCTCGCCGTCTGTCTGTAGACGTTTGCCGAGCTGTTTCTCGTCCTGCACCCATTTCTCGCCATTCCAAAATTCGAATGCAGATAGGTTCGTTTTGTAGGCGTTTTCCGAATATATAGTTCCTGGATAGTAGTATCCTGCGCCGCGCACCTTTGCCTCGCGTGCGATATCAATAAGAAGCCAAACACCGAACGAGGTTTTGTCGAGCTCGGCAGCGTAGCTTTGATACCAGTCGTGGGCCATGACTTCGTCCGCGACTTCAAGCGTATAGCCCGCAACCTTTCCCCCCGCATCTTTGTAGGTGCCGACGTGAGTGACGATGCCAAAGTTGAGAATGTGCATAAGCCTCTCGCGCGGCATGACAGTTGGTCCGTGCGCACGCGCGAAGTAGTCGAGCCAGAACGCGACAAACTCTTCTGTAATACTAAAGTCGGGAAGTGCGGTAGTTTGGCGGGTAAATTGACCGTCGAATTTCTTCGCGACTCGACGACACTCACTGTTAAGGTCGAAATTAGGGAGAGATATGCGGCCGCTTCGCGCCATGTAGAAAATCCCTTTGCTCTCCGGTGATCCCGAATAGGGCAGATACCCTCGCTCATACATTTCCGAGAGTTTGTCGCCAGGCTCAAGTACGCCGTAGTTGCAATAGCCAAACGTCAGCGTGGAATAATTGTGGCCGAGTTCACCGCTAAAAAATTTCATACTCCCATTATGCGCCGAATTTTTCTTCTAGCCACGCTGGCACACGCTCTATGAGGCCGTCCATTCCGCCGGACGACGAAAGCAGGACAACGTCGTTTTGCTTGACCTCGGAAGCAAGTGCACGCATGGCTTCTTCGGGATCTGCGGCTAGATGTACGTCGACACCAGACGCTGCAAGCC
>Ga0209542_10011869_pt1 | contig 15367 bp, 20 predicted proteins | sample RifCSPhighO2_01_FD_184028 | JGI IMG/M metagenome (GOLD analysis project Ga0209542, IMG submission 184028) | Soil microbial communities from Rifle, Colorado - Rifle CSP2_plank highO2_0.1 (SPAdes) (version 2) | ecosystem: Environmental > Terrestrial > Deep subsurface > Rock core/Sediment ... | reverse complement strand
GTGCGGCCAGACTGTAACGTAAGACCGAATGACATTATGATCCCGACAGCGAGCGTGTAAAAAAATAATGCCGTGCTCTTTTTTCTAAATATCATTACGATATTCATTATACGTTGATAAAGGGCCAAAAAAATCCTCTTATCCACATTTACAAGCTTAGAGCCTATCCACTATCTCGTGGTACTGAAGTCAGAAAACCCATATTTTTTTGGCGAAAAACGAAAAGAAGCCTAGAGCATAACAGATTACGCTCTAGGCGAGACGAGGCTTTGCAGACGAAATTAAGGGTTTTATGACAGGAGAAAGATAGTGGATAGGCTCTTAGCCATTTCTTTCTGATAGTTTAGTTATTTACATTTACTCGGTAACCGTGAATGTTCCTTTCATCCCCTGCTGACGATGAGTTCCGATTGAGCAGTAGTACTCGAAGTTTCCCGCTTTATCTGCAACAAACTCTATAGTCTCCTGCTCCCCCGCGTTAAGCGGCTTTGTTCTTACATCAAAAGCGTCGAGAACTAGATCGTGAAAACCCGCAGCGTTTATAAAAGTTATTTTTACCGTATCACCTTTTTTCACCGTGAGTAAAAAAGGTGCAAAGCTAAATGGGGATCCGGTAACGGTAAATTCCTTTACTGTACCCGTCGATACTGTTGTCGTAGCAGATGTATCAATCGTGGTCGTTGCATTCGAATCCGTGCTTGTCGCCGTAGCATTGTCCCCATTCTCGACCGGCACATCGGCATTGTCAGTTCTAGACGTTGAGATAAGCCATATAACCCCTCCAATAATTACTACCAAAATGATGATTCCTACAATTGTTTTTTGCATGCGATTTAGCGAAATCGTGTCGTGCGATACGTCCATTGGAGCACGACCGTCTTTCTCTTAATTAATAATTGAATCGCGTCTCCTCTGAGAGCGATATTGATTCGTCTTTTTAACCCGACAATGCTTTTTCTGAATTCTCTATAAGTTTAGCAGAAAATTTCCGAATTTCAAATTTCTTCCAAAAGCCCCAAAAGAGACAGTGGCTTGAGTGTCATTTTAAGCCTTCCATTTTTCATTGGCCAGTCTCGCTTGGGCCGATCCCGATACAATTCAATTCCGTTTCCGTCAGGATCTTTGAGATATATTGCCTCTGATACTCCATGATCCGACGCTCCATCCAATGGATATTTCGCGTCAATAAGTATCTTCGCGGCTTTCGCCAATTCTTTACGATTCGGATACAAAATAGCGAAATGATAAAGTCCTGTCCTTCCGGGCGGCGGAGGCGCGGCACCTTTTCCAGCCCAGGTATTCAGCGCAATGTGATGATGATATCCTCCGGCAGATAAAAAGACCGCCGAATCTTCATACCGCTCCATAATTTCAAACCCCAGCAAATCTCGATAAAAAGAAAGTGAGCGATCCAGATCTGCAACCGTTAGATGAATATGACCGATTTTTACATCCTTGTGAACTAATTTCATTCAGTAATACTATCATTACTCGCCAATAGGAACCTCTGTAATTAAAAAATCTGAATTCTTGGCCGCCGATATAAGTACTTCAGGCAATCCAGAAATACCCACAGCATCCCGCGATTTTAGATTCGTTTTTTTTACGATGATTTCTCCAGATATGACAAAGATATACACTCCATTTCCGCACTCGAATAACGAATACGAAATTTCTCTTCCTTCTTCCATTTCCGAACGCGAAAGAAATGAGTCTTGATGGATGGGGAGCGACGCTTCACGTCCGTCAGGGCTCGCGAGCAATTGAAACTTATTTTTTCTACCTGACTGGGGAAAAACTTTCTCTCCGTAGCGCGAAACGATATCGAGACTCTTTGGCGTAATCCACATCTGAAAAAGAGCGAGAGGTTTTTCTCCTAGATTAAATTCAGAATGAACTACCCCCTTTCCTGCCGACATTGCCTGCACTTTACTTGAATCAAGAACGGATTTATTTCCCAAGCTATCCTCATGAGTTACTTCTCCCTCGGTCACGATAGTGATGATCTCCATATTTTTATGAGGATGCATCCCAAATCCGGAATTTGGAGAAATAATGTCGTCGTTCAAAACACGAAGCGCGCCAAAACCCATCCGTTCCGGATCGTGCCAAGAAGCAAAACTAAAACTAAAGCGAGACTCGAGCCATCCGTGATGTGCCTTTCCTCTCTCTTCCGCCTTGTGAATCACTAAACTCATTTTTTTGGAGTAATTGCATTCGGGTGCAAGGTGCTCCATGTGTAGAGCGCAACGGCCGCGGACGCGGCGGCGTTCAGAGATTCACACTGCGGATGTGTGGGAATGGAAAGTACGATATCGCAAGTTTCGAGAGTCTTGGCGCGAATTCCTTCCGCTTCATTTCCCAAAACAAAAACTGTCGGCGCCTCAAATTTTTCCTCCGTAATTGGAGTCGGCGATTCCCCATCAAGTCCGTAGATCCAGAATCCTTTATCCTTAAGATTCAGAAGTGTTGTGTTCACATTTCCCACTTCTACAACGGGAATTCGAAACGCCATTCCCACAGACGTCTTCGCAACCGCACCTGTCACAAGTCCTTGATTTCTCGAGGGCATCAGCACTCCCGCAATTCCAAACGCGGCGGCAGAGCGAATAATCGCGCCGACATTTTGCGGATCTTGAATTTCATTTAATAAAACAAGCGCAATATCAGGAGTAACGTCGAGCGACTGAATAAATTCTTTGTACTGCCTGACAACATTTTTTGGACTCATTACCGCAACAATTCCCTGATGGACTGCGGTTTCGTAAATCTCATGGGAGATTTTCCCCGCCTTGAGCTCGGCAGTCAGAATATTTGATTTTTGAATAAGCCCCTTTATCTCTGCGTCCGAAAACCGCTCATCAAGAAAAATCTTCTCGATCGCCTTAGGAGTATTTTTTAGCGCTTCAGCTACGGCATGTTTGCCGTAAATGTATGTTTTTTCTTCAGTCATTACTCGAGTATATACTGATCAATAAAACAATCAAAACGTTCTTTCCAACCCATAATTATTCTCGATTCGATATCGATACCGTCGAACTTGCACACCCTCTTTTACCATTTACAAGCGATCACTGGTAAATCGTAAATCATGTATCGAACGAAAATGCTGTTTGGTCGTCAATTATGTATTCCCAATCCATATTCTCTTAATCGCAGGGAGTGAGAGCGTCGACAATATATAGCCTCCGGTCGGAATAAGCGCTTTCAAAAAAATATTTTCTCCGTCGATTATTTTGAGCCAAATGCTCGCAATAATAAAAGTCATCGCTCCAATAAAAATTCGCCTTGTCCAACTTGTCTCCCACGCCTTATCAAGCTCTACTCGGGCATTGCGTACCTTAATTTCTTCTATGTCTTTCATACTATCATTCATAGAGCGATACTATCACATCATAAAAAATCCGCCTCCTTGGAGAGACGGTTTGCTTCAGTTCCTTATTTGGCAGCAAGAAATTTTTCGACTTTATACGCCGACGCACCCAGCATTGCCGCCTCCTTTTCTAACAACATACTCAAGCGATCAAGCCAGCCGCTTGCAATGAGTTTTGAAAAATAGAGTACATGCTCGTGGGGCCATTCGGAAACACTTTTACTATTAACGAAAAACATTTTTATACCCGCTCCAAACCGTGCGTCAGAATGATTTGTATATTGGACAAACTCACCGTGACGCCAGTAACGACAGTTGTCCGGCAATAGAAAACTAGTTGGAAGATTTTTGCCAATCCAACGAAGCAATGTATCGATTGCCTTTCGTAATTTCTCCATGCTCCTTGAATGTTCGGACCCTGCACGATAGAGCCGGGCAACGCTACTCGTAATATTTTCACTCATATGGCCTTTCTGCGCTTTAAGTCCGCTCGACTTTTGAACCGACTAAAATCACTATACACTTAGATTCTGTTTTGTCGAGATCAGACGACTTTGCTATGATGACGAAATGAAAAATAAGGGCTCACGATTCTGGAACAAGGAATATAAGCACGGGGGACATTTAGCCCTTTCTACTGAACCTGCGGAGGACCTTGTTAAATTCACCCGTTGGCTTGAGCGCGAATATGGAAGAAAATATTTGAATCCCCTTGCATCAGTCCTCGATCTTGGTTGTGGCAACGGACGCAATGTCGCGTACCTAGTCCAAAGCTTTGGTATGCGAGGTGCTGGCATTGATGTTTCGGAGGAGGCAATTTCACAGGCTAAAAAATTGAGCTCGGGTCTCCCCATTGAATACAGCGTCCAATCGATGGCAGATAATTTTTCTTTTCCCGACGAATCCCAGACAATTGTTCTCGATATGATGACATCCCATTTTCTCTCAAATGAAGAGCGTGCGAGACTTATTCCTCGAATCGCACGAGTGCTCCGCCTAGGCGGATGGCTATTTTTAAAAACATTTCTTCGGGATGAAGACGTACACGCAGAAAGGCTTCTCCGGGAATCTCCGGGCTCTGAACAAGGCTCATACATTCATCCCGACATCGGTGTCGAGGAACACGTCTTTACCGAAGAGGAAATTTCAAATTCTTTGCAGGAATTTTTCACGATTCACAAAATAACAAAATCTCATCGCCACAAGGAACGCGCAGGCGCAAAGCGAAGAAGTATTTCGATCTACGCACAGAAAATTTAGGCTTAATAAATAAAAAAAGACAGAGAGTATCTGTCCTATAGAACACAACTTAATGTGCCCGTAGCTCGACGCCTGCAATTTTTGCATGAAAACTTGCGGACGCCCTACAATAACGCGACACGGTTTCCTCCGCTTCAGCAACAAGTTTAGAAATAAAGCGTGTGTCGTAATCGTGATAATCAGTTCGATCCATATTCTCAAGAACCCATTTGAACTGGAGGGGCGAAGAAACAACGATCCTTCTTCCTTTTGCGGCTGACCGCAAAAGGGTCGGGCCTCCAATGTCAGTTTTTTCAATAACCGACAGGATTGTACGTTCCGTTTTTGCGATTTCTTCCACCAAAGGATAAAGATCGACGTACACCAAATCGATTCTCGGTATGCCGAGGCGCTCGAGTTCGGCGTTATCTTCGGGCGTGTCCTGCGCGAGCAAGGCCGCATGAATTTCTCTTGAAAGAGTTACAACCCTGTGTCCAAGGATTGGTACTCCAACTAGATCAGCCACATCTCGCGCTTCAATCCCCTGTTGCCCGAGAAACTTCTTCGTCCCGGCTGACGCCAGTAAATCCCAATTCCGTTTTTTAAGCGTATCGGCAAATTCGTCCAAACCGTCCTTATTATAAGCCGAAAGTAACGCCGTTCTTTTTCTTTGCATTTTTTACCCTTTGTTCTGTTTGACTCGACCTATACTAATCTGCCACATATCAATTGTAAAGATTACAAAAAAGTCCTCAATGATGGAGACTTTTGAAATATTTTTTTAAAAACTAATTACCTCCACACTGCAAGCACTATTCCCATGAGACAGAGAGAAACGAGATAATAGCCGCTATCAAGAAACCACAGTTTCCAAGACTTCCCTTCCCATAAAACCTTTCCTGTAAGCACGGTTGCGATGAAGCCGAGCCAATTCCAGAAAGCCGCGGTGAGTCCGGCGGCGACACCGGTAGTATTTGTATAAGCGATTCCAAACTCGAGCGAATGAGCAAAAACAAATGCCATCACAAGTGTTGTTACTATCATAATTATGTAACTCTTCGTCATTCCTTTCTTTTTTGCGTCATCCATACTCTCCGTCGTAAATCCCATAAGCTTTATCCACGCTTTTCCAAAGATCGGTCCGTACCACAAAAATCCAAGCACCATCGCTATAATCGCTGACGCAATAACCGCCCAATAATTAATAGGCACTCCCATATATTTAGTAACTTATGTAATAATGGCTCGATTATACTCCAGTTCTGCGATAATTCCAGCGAAATTTATAAGTCTTGAGTGAATATCCGTTACTCGGAATTCATTCTAGTCTTTTGCAAAAGACTAGAATGAATTCCGAGGTAGCGACACGAGCAAAGTAACATGATCATGTATTCTCAATAAAAGGTATTAAACCCCAGGGCACCCGCCCGAACGCCAGCCCGATCAGAATCATTCTGGCGGGTACTGTTCGGTACGGGCGGGTATCGCTAGACAATAAAAAGACGCGCCAATCGAAGCTTCTCATAGCTGTATTTTCCTTTAAAAAATTCAAAGATCGGCTTCACCTTCTCCGCGCCAAGCGCGCGGTATGCTTCTTTTATTTTTGAAAAATCAGAATCAACGGAGAACATCCTAAGATGCGCGAGGTCCTCATCATCAAGCGCCTTTGCTTTTTTCAGATGCTCCAAATGGTCAATTATTGTATTCAGCGCGAGTGAACGCTCCTCTGCGATTTCCTTGATATTCTTTTTTGATTTCAAAAGTTCGAGCGTGATGGAATTCGTATCTCCTTTTTTATCTCGTCTCCTTTTGCCCCGTGCACCCTTTGCATTTTTCTCTATCGTACCACCGCAGAAACGAATAAAGTTTGCGTGCATTTTTTGTAGCTCGTCTGGTGATTGCCCAGAAAATGCGTCCGCGGTCTCTTCACTCGCGTTTTTAAAACGAACATCCTCTTCTAGAATACGCGGATGCACTTCAAACGCTCGACGATTCCAGCCCAGAATGTAGAGCCCTGACAATCGACGCACGCGCGAAAGTGCCACATATCCTTGCCCGTATTCAAATACTTGCGACAAATCCATGATGGCCTCGTCCATGCTCATTCCCTGACTCTTATGAACCGTTATCGCCCACGCCAAGCGAAGCGGCAATTGCCGGATACTCGCTCTCACTTTTCCGTTCTCTTCTATGGACCACTCCATTGGTGAAACAGTAATGTAGCGATTCTCTTTCGTCTTGACGACAGGAAGTCCGGAACTCTGTTCGAATCGCAAAACTTCTCCCAATGTCCCATTAACATAGCCCTCTTTGGGATTATTCTTTGTGAACATTATTGAAGCCCCCACAGAAAGCAACAGATCTTCGGGTGAGAGACAGCCCTTTTTGAGAGCGGCGACCAGCGCCGGCCGCCCCTCGCCTTCCATGCTAAACTGTTTTTTTTCAGTTTGAAGCTTTATCAATTCTTCGTGATTCACCCGGTCCACATCCACATTGTGGGAATAAAGTTTTGGCACTTTTTTTGGCATGTTCGCCCTTTCGACTTTTCTTTTTTCAAAGTGTTCCAAATGTTCATCGTCGAACGAATTTGATCTAATGGAAGACAATATCCGCAAATATTCGTCGTCATCCTGACGATGCTGTTCGGTAAGATAACAAACGAGCGGGTTCGCTCCTCGCCAGGCCCGGGATTCATAAGCAAAAATCCCTTTAGACTGTTCAAACAAAAGATCTTCGGTATGATCAAGGTCTCCGGTATCTCTTCTTACGACGGGGGGAAGCTGAAAAAAGTCTCCAACAAAAATTACTTGAAGCCCCCCGAAAGGCTTTGGCGACTTCTTCACAGCTCGGCATACAGCGTCTACCATATCAAGCATTCCCGGAAGCAACATCGAGACTTCGTCAATAATCAATACATGCGTAGCCCGAATGCGTTTAACAATATATTCGAGAGAAGTGATTTTATCGATATCATATGCCGTTAATAATTTCTTAATCCCGATCCCGCTCCATGAGTGAATAGTCATACCGCCGACGTGAGTCGCGGCAATCCCCGTGGAAGCCGTGATCGACGGCTCAATATCGTGAGATCGCAAATATGACACATACTCATTGACGGTATGTGATTTTCCGGAACCGGGCTCTCCCGTCAAAAAAATATTCGCACCTGTTTTCAAAATAGCAAGTGCGATTTCTTGGGTCATAGTGCTTATTTTATGTCATCACGTTTAAAAAACAAAATGTGTTTTTATACCAAAATAGTGAGCGATAAATATTCTGACATTCTCAAGAATGTTAGAATATATGATTTGGATTAATATGCTAAAATTTATTTTTAATATCAAACACCGCCGAGCAAGCCCGCGCGGTACAATCGTCAGATGGCTGGCGGTGCAGTTGTTGCCGCACTTCTATGATTTCCTTTTATGAATCATGATCTGATTTTTTGACGGATCCTCCACGAGCATCATCCAGCAGACATTCGATTCGTGCGGCTGCATGAGTATCTTAACTCGGCTTTTCTTTATTTTTTTCATCGCCTCCTCAAAATCCTCAACTTCGACCGCCACTGTAGCTCCCGCTTTTCCAGGTTTAAAATTTTTAGCGCCCATGCCGATAGCAAGCGTGTGAGGACCGATCTCATATTCAATGAATCCGCTTTTCCCTTTTGGATCGATCCACACACTTCGCGGCTTCAATCCTAGAACGTCCTCATAAAATTTCCGCGCTTTTTTAATATCGCCGACTCCATAGCAGACAAAAGCAATTTCTTTTATTTTCATATTCAGTTTATTATTTTCCTTTATAAATATTTCCTGCAATGCGATACGCTTCGTCTTCGTATTTGTTATTGCGATAGCCTTTTCGCATAAGTTCAACATAATACAAGATCGGATGTATGAGCGGTGCTCGTTCATATTGCTGGACATGGACCAATTCGTGCTCTAAATCTCTGTCTTCAATCTTGGGACTCAAAAGTACTACATGCCCAACTGTCATGGCTCTGGCATTTTTCATGTATCCAAAAGCCCACCAGAAGCTTCTAATTTTCATTACTATAGCATATGGCTTTTTTCTGAAACCAATGCTCGTCGGAATCGACAAGATTCCCACGATGAGCCCAGTCAATGTATAGGGGGTGTTAAGAATAAATCCGGTCATTTTTTATTGTCCATCTTTCGATGCTTTATTGATCATGATAAATTTCTGTCTCCTTGTCATTCGTTTGTATTCTGCCTCCCGTTTCCTTGCGCCAGAAAGTGTCTGGAAGCCTTCTTGAAAAATAAGTTGCACTGGCCTCCGAATTTTCGTGTAATGCGCACCGCGCTTCGACGTATTATGTTCATGGATACGTTTTTCGAGATTATTTGACGCTCCTGCATACAAAGTGTCATCAGCGCATTTAAGAATGTAGGCAAAAAAAAGTGGTTTTACTTTTACGCTATTCGATTTCGATGAGTTCTTTCGCATCGATGATTCCTTTAATGCCATATTTCCGCCAATGATCGGAGCTAATGAGCTCTATTGCGACAAGGGTCCCAGACACACGAATCCGGGTATTTATCTCAATTTCTTTCGATACTCCGCGGGGAAAATTGTCGAAATGAAGCGCATACTCGTCAGTTGCTGTCGTTCGAAGTCCAGACACACATTCTGCCGCGCTATCAGCCGTAGTCGAGTCATCCAAACATATATATTCTCCCTCCGAGCTCACCTCTTTTGGCACGTCGGCAATCTCCGCTCCAGAGATTTCTATTGTGCCCATACTTTTGTAACGAGTATCATCTTTAGGTTCAAAGGTTCCTGAAATCTCATACCGCACTCCCATGCGAAGCGATGAAATCGTGGAATAATCATCTTTCGAATCGCGCAGGCCGAAATATCTTCCCTCATCATCCTTGATTCCGAAGGCGCACTCCAATGTCTGTAGTCCATCCAAATCCTCGTGGGGCAGACAAAGAATTTCTCCCTTCAAAACGATCTCGCCGGCCGGCGGCACCATGACTGCCGGTTCTTCTTGGTGGCGAGGCTCCTGGAATATTATGACAGCCAGTATGATTGCCGCGACGGCGATGACGAAGAAGAAAATACCTGTGACAATTTTGAGATGTACTCGCATGAAATAATTATTCGTTACTCGATCTCAAACTGCGTGACAAAGTTTCCGCGGGTCCCTGGGACTTCATCTGAACCTTCATCGAGCTCACCCTTTTTCACAACCTGTTTTCCATTTTCCGTAAATACTCCAAGCTCGGTCCCACCTCCGGCCCACCAACAAATAGCGCCTGCCATTTCTCCTTCAAGAAGTATCCAAGCGGAAGTTGAAGCAGTAACATCAAAACATGTGCCTTCGTATGTTCCAGCTGAATATACTTTTGTTCCTGCTTTTAGAATGACAGCAGTCTTTGGAATGCCAGTGGTCGTAGCTACCGCACCCTCGACAAATTCCCATGTATAAAAACCAGCCGCAACTTCTCCCGTTAACTCAATCGTTTCATCGTTCTCGACGATCGGAGCCACCGCGTTTTGGCGGCCTAAAATGATTGCGAGAAAAATCAGAACAACAATGAGTGTTACAATTAATTTTTTCATTCGATTTAGCGAAATCGTGTCGCGCGCTACGTCGATTAAAGCGCGACCGTCTTTCTTTAAATTATTATTAATCATGCCATGAGGCACGCGCGCTCGATTTTGTCGAATGATTCACAAGAATCATCCTAGGGGCTCGTGTCGCGTTCCGTCCTCTGAAACGCGATTTAAAGCGCGGCGTCTTTCGGTGTTTAAGTTTTTAATAGACAATAAAATCCCCTTTTTTAGTATGCACTATTTTTTTATTTTGCCAATATTTATTTCGACGAAAAAACCGCCCTTGTTCAGGCGGCGCGATTTTGTGCAGGTGGTAAAAGTATTCTGCTCAATAGTGCGAGAGACTTCAATATATCCGTGGTCGAAATACAGGCGCTACGACATCGCGGTGCAATATGAGCATTCTGAAATCTGCTTTCGCGTCTGTACCCGTAAACATCCTTTCGAGTTCATACACCAACCGAAGAGCTGCCGGTAATTCTTTTTCGAACAATATTTCCCCATGCCGACATTGCATATACTCTTCTTTCTAACGGCGCCCCTTCGAGGAACAGTTATTTTCAAACACCTATTTTTTCTTTCATCTTTAGACACCACTCCGTCAACAAGTCAATTTTTTCAAACAAAAAAATTGTTGTGTATTAATGGTAGTGAATCGACGAATCTTCAATCAAAAAGTCCTCGTAGTTTTTCTTTCCTGTAATTGAAAGCATTTCTATGGTTTTTTCAAAAATGTCCTTTGCGTTTTCCTCATCCAAACTCCGCGCAACAGCTGAAAGAAAGAGACTGATGGCTTCTTCGTATCCGTATTTTTTACTCGAGAGAAATATTTCCGGGATAATTTTATCGTCCGCAGGCAATGAAAGTCTTTTAGCCAAAAAATTTCTAAAGACGGTGAGAAAACCGCTTGATCTCCAGAGACTTTCAAAACGTCTGGGATCATATTTCAAGCCTCTCCACATATTGCCGAGAAACCACTCCGTAAAGGCGGGCATCGTTTTTTCTGCAGTCATCGTGAGCACTCCCTCTGTCATGCCGGAAAAATCTTTCATCGCCTGAAGCGTGTCCTTCTCTATTTCAAATCCGAACTGGCACGCACTCTTTACTGCTCGGAAAAGCATGTACGGCTCGTCCTTGAATTGCTCGAGCGGAGGCCGGGCGGATTTTATTATTTTGTCTTGAATTGATTCGACAGCCTTGAATTGGTCAATAAGTTCCTCCGTTTCAATATCAAAATAAAGTCCGTTGATCGTAAAATCAGGTCCTACAAGCCACTGCTCGCTCACAACACTGAGATCAATACCGACTGATGAAGAACTGTCCGGAGGCAAGAAACGAAATACCGTAAAAGCCGGTCCAAATGGCGTAACCGATTTTACATCTATATTCGCCTCTTTTAAAAGCGCTTCCACCTTCCGGTCCCGCTCTTCAGGCGAAAGCGGCATCCACACTCTGATATCAGCGTCCTTCCAATCCTTCCCCATCACGATATCCCGAAGTGCCCCGCCAAAGAGGTAGCATCTCGCTCCATTTTTAGCAAGTACGTCAATAAAATGCAGGTTATATCTGCGTCGGAGTTCGGATGAAGTTTCTTTTGCATCGAAGTAATTTGTCTTGGTCATATACAGTTCGATAGCTTTTTAATTTTATCATACGGATGCAACTGTCGCGCGTATGTTGTATAAATATGTAATATATGCTATAATTTTATTAGAATTTTTCGGTCATTGTTATATGAGTCATTACAACGCACAAAGAAGTGTGGGGCTTAACGACGAGCTCATCAATAACAAATATCGAAACGGAGGAGGACTTAATGAAATATGTTTTTTTCCTGGGTGGCCAGGATCTCGAGATGGAGTCGATCGGACACTTACTGGCGCTCAAACTTGCACGTTTTTTCGACAAAAAATTAGCGTGGGGCGCCAAAGCCTCAAGCTACCGAGAAGAAATTGCGGCGGTGGCCAAAGAAGGCGCCAACCCGGTTCTTATTGAACTCGAGGTGGACATTCCGTTGCCGCAAAGTGCAATCGTAGTTGATCATCACGATGAACGTTCCGGCGAGAAGGCTTCAATTCTTCAAGTGTGTGATCTTTTGGGCCAAGTACCCGGGCGGTCGGAGCTGCTGATCGCCGCAAACGACAGCGGTTATATTCCGGGCATCATTGCTGCCGGTGCCTCGCCCGAAGAAATCAGCTACGTGCGGATGCTCGACCGAAAAGCCCAGGGAGTAACTCCCGAGATGGAGAATGCCGCCATCTCCGCGATCGACAGGACATCCCGCACGGTGCGGGGGGTGAAAATTATCAACTTGCCGCACACAAAATGCTCGCCGGTCACGGATCGCCTGTTCGGCACGTGGCCAAAAAACAAGGAAAACCTGCTCCTCATATGTCTCGCGACGTCTGAAGCTGACGCCAGGGTGCTGAAACAGATAGGCCGGGGCAACGAAGTCCCTTTCGAAGTAAACTACTTCGGTCACGGTGACATCTGCCAGCAAATGAGCAGCGAGTACAATGGTTGGGGCGGCGGTAAGGGTTTCGGCAAGCACGGCATGAATGCCTTCGCAGGCTGCAAGACAACCGAGCCAGAGACAGTCCTTGAATTCGTGACATCTCGTCAGCCCGCATAAAGCATTTCTGAGTCACGCCTTCCGGAGCCAATTCCGGAAGGCGTTTTAATTTATTTACTTATTTAATTTTCTTGATTTTTTCAAATTTTCCTTCTCTCCTGCCTTCTTCAAATTTATTTCATACGAATCCACGGCAAGGCGCACCAATTCTTCCTGATCTTCCAGAATGTCAGCAGGAATCTTCCAATATGACATTTCCATTTTCTTTCCACCTTTTGCTTTATAGACGAATGGCTTGCTCTTCATTTTTTGGTATTCGGCCTTATTGGATTCATCGACCTTGAGATACAGCTCATCGTCAACGATAATGCCCACAATAATTCCTTTTACATATATGCCATAGCCGCCAAACATTGCGCGAGAGCTCACACCCTCAAGCTCCATCAAAAGATCCGCCGTAACGTATTCCACAAATTCATTCTTTTGCGCCATGAATATACTGTATCAAAAAACGTCCGCGATCACGGACGTCATTTGATTATTTAAGTTAAATTTTTAAAGACTATTGAGTTTCGCTCGAGTCTTTGGCCCAACTGTGCCAAATCCGGGATCTCCTTCATGCGCAATGTCATATTTCACTTGGAATTTCTTCAATGCCCGTGCTGTCGCAGGACCAAAATATTCCGTCTCAAAACCAATGGATCCGTCCCCACTTAATGAAACGGTTGTTTCGGGATCTCTATTCAATATAACCTGAAGCTCTCTGACATCTTGTCCGCTCGAACCACGATCGAGATTCCTGGTGAATGTGCGGCCGACCAAAATATTCTGCTCTAATGTATTTATACTGGTGTTCGTAGATCCATGAGTTCCGAACACTTCCGCAAGCTTAGCCCTCGTCGCTGGCCCAACGGTTCCAAATCCGGCATCGCCAGCATTCGCCACACCATATTTAATTTGAAATCGTTCGACCGCTTTTCGGGTAAGAGCGCCGAAATACCCGCTTACAATAGCCTCCGGATAAAGTGAAGCATCTGTCGCAAGAAGCGTCTGTAAGCGTGAGACATCGCTGTTCGTGGAACCTTGAACGAGACGAATCGTAAATAAGGCACTCGGAAGATTCGAAAATTGAGGAGTTAAAATTTCTGGGTTTGACGGAGGCACAATAGGATTTACAGGAGAAGCGACTTGCGGTACAACGGGAGGGAGAGTAGGACTTGCTGTTGGAGTCGTTGCAGTGGAGCTCGTCGCACCAGACACAGTGCCACTACTACTGCCACCGCCTCCACCACCACCTCCACCGCCTCCTCCGGACGAACCACCGCCACATGCAGTCGTCGCTACGGTTACAAGCACCGTTACTGCTCCACCGGTTGGATTAGTAAAGTCAAGTGAAGATTCATCACCATTACAAACTGAGGTTACATAACTTGAAGCAACATTATGACCCAAAGCTTTTTTGTCGGCTGAACGTATTTTAAGATTAGAACCAGTGCCTAAAACAAAGGAGAAATTGCCACTATTCACAGTAATCGTTTCAATAACAGCGCTTGATCCGGACACGGTTAGTGAGACTCCGTTCACAGAAAGAATAACATCGGTGCTTAGTGTAACGTCATTATATGCCGCAAATGCGAGGGGTGGCGCGAGGAGCCCCAGCAGGAGACTAAGATATATTTTCTTCATAGATGTAGGGCGATTTTTTATAATCCTAGTTAATAGTAACTATTTGCAGGCTCCCAGTTCGAGTATAAGTGGGCCGGTAGTTGTCGCATAAGCCCGATAGACCGTGTCGTTTGCACCCTCTAACTGAATACAACCTCCTACTGATGATGCGGTTGAATGAATATAAAGGGTTGTCGTCGCTGAACCTGAAGCTGATATTTCAGTCGCAGGAGTAGAAGTTCCGGCACCAATAGACCCTTGTGTCGCAAATGTTCCCGTAGAACCAGTTGTCGTAGCATAGCCATTTACCATCAAGTTTCCCGTCAACGAAACACCAGTGGTCGAAGCATACCCCAAAGTTGATAATCCGGTAACATTCAGAGTTCCCGCAGTTGCAAAATTTCCGTTTGCGGCAGTTGTCGTAGCATAGCCATTTACCATGAGGTTCCCCGTTGTAGAGAAAACGGTCGTCGAAGCATTTCCGAGCGTTGAAAGTCCGCTTACCGTCAAAGCTCCACCCGTATCGATACTCGTATTAATAGTCGTTGCCGCTGATACCGATGCTGAGACCAGAGCAACGCACGCAATAACCGAAAAAACAACCGACAAAATATTTCTTTTATTCTTCATTGTATTTATTTTATAAAATTATTTACAGATTCGACAAGTAATTGCGTAAAATAGTAGCATGGATCGGCTAGAAATATAGAATGGTGTGGATAACTATGATTGACATCTATTCATGTTCTCTCGTTCTCTGATTACTCCCGCTCTCAAAAGCGCTGGTAGTGCTGTGGATTGCTTCGCTCTATATACTGTGAATAACGTAATGCTCCAGCCCACTGATATTGATACACTACAAGCGGCTCCTTTTAGGAGCCGCTTGTATGTTATTCACCGGAATCACAATTTATCACAACCTCAAAACTATC
>Ga0209542_10011867_pt1 | contig 15368 bp, 12 predicted proteins | sample RifCSPhighO2_01_FD_184028 | JGI IMG/M metagenome (GOLD analysis project Ga0209542, IMG submission 184028) | Soil microbial communities from Rifle, Colorado - Rifle CSP2_plank highO2_0.1 (SPAdes) (version 2) | ecosystem: Environmental > Terrestrial > Deep subsurface > Rock core/Sediment ... | reverse complement strand
TTTCAGTACGGCGCCTTGGCCTCCACTCATCACGCTACGGAGGACTTGGCTGTCATGAGAGCGCTGCCAAACATGACCGTCGTTGCGCCCGGCGACAAAACAGAGGCCGAGTTGGCGACAAAAGCCATAATCAAGCACAAAGGCCCTTGCTATCTCCGCCTTTCAACGGAACAAGCTGCGGTTTACCAGAAACCGCCAGAATTCGAGCTTGGCAAGGCCATCCGCGTTAAAGGCGGCAAAGACCTTACTCTCATTTCCACCGGCAGTATGCTAAAAACCGCTGTTGATGTCGCCGATATTCTCGGCAAAAAAGGCGTGAGCGCCGAAGTTATCAGCATGCATACGCTAAAACCGCTGGACGAAGAAACGGTCCTAAAATCCGCCGCGAATACCGGAAAAATATTTACGCTCGAAGAACACACCATCATGGGCGGCCTCGGAAGCGCTGTCGCCGAAGTTCTCGCCCAAAGCGCGAACAAAAAATATCTGTTCAAAATCATTGGCGTGCACGACACTTTCGCCCAAAAAATAGGCAGCCGGGATTTCCTAAGAAAACTCCACGGCTTGGCCCCGGATGATATCGCCGAAACTATAAAAAGATTGGTCTAGCGGTATTCCAGTGGTAGTTGCTGCAAGTTATAAGTTATTAGTAGTTAGTTATTAGTAGTTAGTTATTGGTAGTTAGTTATTAGTTAATTTATATGTCTTCCCGATCGGCTATAGAAACAGCCGGCAAAAAATTCCGGACAACTTGCGATGACCCAAATATTAAAGATCGCTTCTGCCTCTGCGGTCATCGCAAGTCCAGACATTCTGATTAAGTTTCACATTAGTTAACTATGTCAAGGTCAGCAATAGAAATTTCTGGTAAAAAATTCCGCACGGCAAACATTTCCAAAAGAGTGCGAAAAATCGTCATCTCCCCCATAAAGGAGATGTCTATTTTAGCCGATCTACGGGAAGAAAAGAGCGATGCCGATGTTATATCATTCGGCCAGGGAATCCCCTGGTGGGATACACCCGAATATATCAAAAACGGCATTCGCGAGGCGCTCAAAGAAGTCGATACGGCAAAGTACACTCTTGAGCCCGGGATTACGGAATTGAGGGTCCTGGTAGCAAAACAACTGGAAAAATCCAAAAGGGTAAAAAAGGTAGAACCCAAAAAAGAAGTAATGATAACCGTGGGCTGCCAGGAAGCCATTGACTGCGCGCTCGCGACTTTAATAGACCATAGTGATGAGGTGCTGCTCCTAGAGCCGGGGTTTGCCTCTCATATAGAGCAGATAATTCAGTTCGGCGGTAAACCGATTTTCGTGCCGCTTCAAGAAAGGGGTGGCTGGCGTTTTGATATAAAAGAATGCGAAAAAAGAATCACCAAAAAAACGCGCGCCATTTTATTCAGCAATCCGTCCAACCCAACCGGGATGGTTTTGACAAAAAAGGAAGTTGAGGATATCGGAAGACTCGCGATAAAACATAATTTGATAGTCATAACCGACGAAACTTATGACTTTCTTACGTACGACAACGTTAAACACTTCTCACCCGCTTCCCTTCCACGGCTCCGCGAACGGGTAATCCTCTGCGGCAGTTTTTCAAAAAAATACGCAATGACCGGTTATCGTGTTGGATTCGCTTACGCGGACGAGGGCATTATTGACCACATGCTCAAAGTGCACGACGCATTAGCAATCTGCGCGCCCGCCATTTCGCAGAAAGCCGCAATCGCGGCCTTGAAAGGGCCTCAAAATTCCGTCAAAGAATCCATTAAAAAATTCACGGAACAAAGAAAACTTATGTGCCGCGAGTTGGACTCGCTTCCCCACATACTGCAATATGAAAAACCTATGGGCGCGTATTATATTCTGGCCAAAGTTAAGAGGCCAAATATAGATTCTTTCAAGCTAGCCATAAAAATTCTCTACGAAGCCAACGTGATCATAATCCCCGGCGCGGCTTTCGGACCATCGGGCGAGGGGCATATCAGATTTTCTTTTGCCGGTGAACCGAAGAATATAAAAGTTGGATTTGAGCGTCTCAGAAAGTGGTTTGAAAAATGGGAAAGCAGGGGCTATAATTTATAAATTCACAAACCTGTCAATAAACCAAAAAAGTTAAACCATGTATAAAGTAAGATTCGTTAACCCCCAGAAACAGTACGCCGACCACAAGGAAGAACTCCTCGGGGCTATTGATGATATTCTGACACGTGGCGCGCTCGTGACCAATAAAGAATTAAGTGAATTTGAACAAAATTTCGCAAAGTTTTTAGGCGTAAAGCATGCTCTGGGGGTAAATTCCGGAACCTCCGCGCTGGATGTAGCGCTACAAGCCGCCGGAATCGGCCCGGGAGATGAAGTTGTCTCTGTCGCTCATACTTTCATAGCCAGCATTTCCACCATATGTCTCACAGGAGCTAAAGCGGTGCTTATTGACGTCGGCCAAGACTTCAACATGGATGCTTCGCTAATCGAGAAAGCGCTCTCGCCCAAAACAAAAGCCATCTTGCCCGTGCATTTTAACGGCCGCCTTTGCGACGTGGAAGTAATTATGCAAATTGCAAAAAGCAAAGGACTAATGGTCATTGAGGACGCGGCGCAAGCGCTGGGCGCGACAATGAAGATGTCGGACGGCCAAACTCAAAAAGGCGGTACCTTTGGCATAGCCGGCTGTTTCTCTCTTTATTGGGCAAAGGCACTCGGGGGTCCCGGAACGTCGGGCGTAGTTGTAACGAATGATGACGATATGGCAATCAAAATGCGGCTTATGCGCTATAACGGAGAAGACCGCGAATCCCGCGAGTTTCGCCATCACGCTCACAATTTCCTGATGGACAATATCCGCGCCGCTTTTTTAAATGTGAAAATGAAATATCTGCCGGGGTGGCTCGCGCGTCGCAAGGAAATCGCGAATCTCTACCTAAAAGGATTGGGTGACTTAAAACAAGTTCAGCTTCCCTACTTTAACGATTCCCAACGCGAGGACATATACAACAATTATGTGATCCGCGCCGAACGCCGCGATGAGCTGGAGGAGTACTTCAAGAAGGGAGAACTGGTGGAAACGCTCGTTCAATACAAACGCCCGATGTATGAAGAACCTATAATGCGCGAGACAAAAGACAAAATGTGGCGCTTCGGCAACGACGGCAATTCCCTGCCCGAAACCGAAAAGTTGAGCGGAGAAGTCATTTCCCTCCCTATGTATCCCGAACTAACAAATGAAGAGGTGGAATTTGTGATAAAAACCCTAAGAGATTTTTATAGTTCCTAGCCACTAGGTTTTAGCCACTGGTTAGATATTCGTGATGACTAGTGGCTAATGGCTAGGTACTAGTGGCCCGTTGCTACGCCAGCGTCTGAATGGGTGCTTGTATCGTTTCTGATTTGACCGTTTCCAAGCTTGTAATGGCTTCGCTAAGCACGTGAGTGAGTTCTGCCGGATTTGAATACAGTTTTTCTTTAAGCTTAAATAATTCTCTTGACACAGCGCCGAAATCCAGATTATTCGTGTTTTTGCTTACGAATATTTTTTCCCATTTAGTCGCGCTCGCTCCCTCGGTGTCGGTCAAGAGTTCCTCAAATATCTTTTCTCCGGGGCGCACGCCGGTAAATACAATCGGGATGTCTTTATCCGGTTCCAACCCGGACAATTTTATAAGTTCATGCGCCAAGTCCACGATTTTCACGGGCTCACCCATGTCTAAAATAAATATTTCTCCTCCTCCGCCCACCGCGCCCGCCTCGGTAACCAAAAGCGCCGCCTCCGGTATTGTCATGAAGTATCTCTTCATATCGGGATGAGTCACTGTTATTGCCGCTCTCCGTCTTATCTGCTCCTGAAACAGCGGAACTACGCTTCCCCGGGACGCGAGCACGTTCCCGAATCTCACCGAAACAAATTGCGTGCCGTTCTGCTTATTAAGACTGTTCACGATTATCTCGGCAATTCTTTTGGTTTTGCCCATAACAGAAACGGGCTTTACCGCTTTGTCTGTTGAGATGAAGACGAATTTTTGAACACCGTGCTTTATAGCCGTCTCCGCCAAAATGAGCGTCCCGAATATATTGGTCGTGACCGCCTCCTCGGGGAAATACTCCATAAGGGGAACGTGTTTGTAAGCCGCTGCGTGGAAAACCACCTGGGGCTTGGTTTCGGAAAATACCTTGTCTATTTTCCTGCTATCGGTGACGCTCGCGACCACGGGATAAAGTTTCTGGTCAGGAAAAGATATTTGGAGTTCATGCTCAAGGTCATAGATGCCGCTTTCGTTAAAATCCAGAATAATGAGGTTCTCCGGTTCAAACTTGGAGATCTGCCGTGCCAGTTCCGAGCCGATTGAACCCGCGGCTCCGGTTACAAGAACTCTTTTTCCTCTTATAAATTCGCCAATCTTCGCGGTTTCAAGCTTCGCTACTTCCCGCCCGAGCAAGTCTTCAATAGTAATGTCTTTCAGAGCTTCAAGGGCTATTTTTTTTTCAAGCATTTCAGAAAACGGAGGTATGATTTTTATATTTTGCACACCAGCTTCGCGCGCCGCGCGCACTGCTTTTTTGATTGTCTCCGAATCGCCGGACGGCAGAGCGACTACTATCTGCTGTATTTGATGCTGAGAGACCACTTCGGACATGTTGCTCACATAGCCCAAAACAGGAACCCCGTGCAGAAGAGTTTTTTGCTTGTTTTTATTTTCATCAAGTATGCCGATTATCGCGTAGCGCCCGGCGCCGGCGCCGCGCAGGTCTCTTATCAGCCGCTCTCCTTCGCTACCAGCCCCTATGATTAGAGTACTCACTCCCGTTTCTCCGTCGCTTCTATTTACGGCTTCAAGCCATAGCCGTTTTGAGATACGCAAACTGCCTATAAAAATCAGGTTCAAAAAATATGCGATAAATATTACCGAGCGAGGGAAGCCGCCAAAAAAATTGGTGGTGCCGAAATCCAGAAAAAGAAGCGCGGCAAAAAGCACGCTGGAATAAGTGAGCGCCCGAACGAGACGGGTCAAATCTTGTAGACCCATAAACGCCCACGTAAAAATATAAAGCCGCTCGCGCCACACAAAAAACACGTTAAGCGCCGCGAGAAGCGCCATATATAACCAAAGCCGCCCCCAATATTCCAAGGGTATTCTGCCGTCAAAGCGTAGCCAAAAAGCGATAAGAACCGAGACCAATGTCAAAAAAACATCGGCCGCGGCGAACGCCCACGCTTTTCGAATGCGCAAATAATCGATAATGCTCATAGACAATTAACTATTCTATTACACACCGAAAGGCACATGTTTGTCAAACAGAATAGGGTCTAGTCACCAATAAAAATTTCTAATATCTAATATCCAATTTCCAATAAAATTCTCCAATATCTAATTTCCAATGTTGTGAAGCTTGGATTTTTTGACTATGGAAATAAAAATTAGCTGTAGCTCATGGGCTTCTTTCCAGTGTTTTCGCGCCTCGTCTTTTAACCCAACAACAGCCCCACTTATCATTCTTAACCAATGCTTGGTTTCTTTCGCTTCTTTTTTGCATATGCCGAGCTTGTGCTCAAAATCTTTTCTTGATTCGGCGCAATCGGCTTCGCAATAATTGGAGCCAATACTAGTCCCAGCCCTTACAAGTTGGCTTATGAGAGACGCAGTTATGATGTCCTTCGGTATTTTCTTGGCAAATTCTATAATAGCTTCTCCAAAGCTCGCGGTTCGTTCCTCAAGGTCATATTTGGTAATTTTGTCATTGGACATTTTATTGGAAATTAGAAATTGGTAATTGGTTATTCTTTTTTTAAGATTACTTAAAAAATCCTTCGTATTGCCCATAAGTCTCCGGCTCCAATTCCATCGCCCTCTCGTACGCAGCGCGGGCTTCGTCCATTTTCTCCAGCTTGATATAGGCCACGGCAAGATTAAAGTAATCCGACGCGATGGGCCCTTTTTTCTCTAAGTGTGACTGAATAATAGAAACGGCCTTGTCAAAATTTTTCGTTGCCTGCGCTGCCTGCAAATACCGATCGTAATCCCTGTCAAGGATGGTGTCAACAAACGTGTAACCGCGCTCCTGGGCTTTGACATATTCCTCAAAAGCAAGATTCAGTTTCTCAAGCTGATAATAATAATTTCCCATAGAAAGATAGCGATAGCTGTCTTCGGGGTCTATCTGGGAAACAAACTCCTGTATAAGCGCCTCTAATTCGTCCATCTTTTTTTCATCAAGAAGGGTCTGACTTAAAGCGTCAACATACTCAATGCGCGTAGAAGAATGCGCAAGTCCCTTTTTTAAAATTTCCTCCGATTTCGCAAGATCATCCGTTTGCCCCAATTGCTCGTACCCGCCACGGTAGAGCGACCCCAGTACGAAATATATCTGCGGTTCATAAGGACGTTCCGTAAGCGACTTGGCTAAGGCTGCGGTAATTTTTTTGTACATTGAAAGCACCGCCGGCTTGTCCTCCGGCTTTACTTCCGAATAAAGAAGAGCTTTAATTGCCAACTCCCATCCGGCGCCTTTTTTAATGTCAAACTCAAGATACGGCGAAGTCACCGCTAACGACTTATCAAGTATTTTGCCCGCCTCCTTGAACTCTCCCGCGGCCATAGCCGCGTTATACTGCAAAATAAGCGGGTTATAACGAAACGGAATCCAAACGGTGTGCCAGATAAACGCAAGAACCGCGACGTAAACAACAATTTCCGCCCCACGAACCTTCGTCCCTCGTCCCTCGTTCCTTGTTCCTTGTTGTCCGTTGCCAGTCGCTGGTTGCTTGTTGTTTGTTTCTTGTTGTCTGTCCCTTGTATCTTGTTCCTTATTGTCGCTTAACCGCTCATGCAGATAGTAAACAAAACCAAGCAAGGTGAAAAAACCAATGTAAGTCGCAAACGTGTCAAATAAGAAAAAATCCTGGGCAAAATACGCGGTGAGCGTTGCGCCAAGAACCGATGCCACAACCGGCTCACGCTTAAAAATCCGGTATAAAAATATGATAGCCGCGATAAATACAAAAACATAGCCGGCGAAAAGCGTAATTCCGCCTTCCGCCAAAATCTGCAAAGTTTGGTTGTGTGGACGGTCAAACCACGAGTCAATAAGCCCGATGCGGTAATCGTAATATTTATTGGACACCACGCCGAAATTTTCCGCCCCCCATCCGAATATCGGCCTGTCTTTGAACCCCTTCCAGGCGACATTCCATTCCGCAAAACGCTCATTCACCGAATTTGACTCAACGGAATTGGCTATTCTTTTAAGGTAATGGTTGTTGGCGACAATAGAAGAATCCGGGTTTGTAAGCACAAAGCCAAGAAAAATAATGAGCGCGACAACGGCAATATCCATAGCAATAATCAGCTTTTTAAGGCGCGCGGTTTTATCCGGCCAGAAGTGAATTAAAACAGTAAATATAAAACAGCTGGCTAAAAGCCCTATATAAGCGCCACGGGTTTCCGTGAGCATAATAGTTACGGCAAAAAACACAATAAGCGCTACAAAAGGCACGGCGGTTTTGGGCGCAAGCGGCTCCTTAAACGGAGAAAGGCTTTTTACAAGAAACAGCGCTGTAAAACCGATAGCGAAAAGAAGATACGCGCCCAAAAAAGATGGGTTGCCAAGAGTGCCAAAAACACGCTCCTGGGCATGAATGTTGATGACGCCGTAAACGGAAGAAATAAGGCCCGCAAGCGTTAAAACTCCAAGCGCGACCTGCCAGTCGCGTTTTACGCGGAAAACCGACACAGCCATTAAAAAATAAACAATCCAAACCCCAAATTGGATAACGCCATCGGATCTCTCTGAACCGGAAAAAAACGAGCGCGCCGCGTCCACTCCGGTAAAACCGGTGATGATATATCCGGCAAAAAGGACCGCGAGCCCAAGCACGAGAAGATTTTTCACGCTTGGACGATGCGCCTTGGATTTAACCATAAGGGCGGTCCAAAAGAAAAATGCCATTCCTACCAAGAGCCGAAACGTGTACGTTTTGGACGCAAGATACGGGAAATAAAGCGGTTTAAGAAACAAAAGCGGCGTAATCAAGAGCGTCGCGTAGAGAAGATACCTAACGACGCGTTCTAGAATTTTAACGCTTATCATAAATGTCAATTGTAGCAGTAAGGGCACGGAAATTCAACAATCCGTCATTGCGATGCAATCTTGCAATGACATGCTCCCTCCGTCATTGCGAGGCCGAAGGCCGCGGCAATCTAATCTTCCAATAAATCATTAAATTCAAGATTTTGACTCTTTATAAGATCAATTTTCTTTTTTCTTGATCCGGCTTTTATTTTCTTTTCTGCTTGTATAGCCTCGTATGGCGAAGAAAATTCTTCATAATAAACCAGTTTGTTTACGTTGTACTTAGCGGTAAATCCTCCAAGTGTTTTGTTTTTATGTTGAGACATACGACGTTCCAAGTTATTAGTAACTCCAGTGTAGAGAACGTTGTTATCCTTGTTGGAGGCTATGTAAACAAAATATTGTTTCAACGTAGATGTAAGTTCAGATGAGATTGCTTCGTCCCTCACTCTTCGCAACGAAAAGTGAGGGACTCGCAATGACACTACCTCCCACGGAAGGTGGTGTCAACACAAAAAGCCCCCCGTGTACATCGGAGGGCCATTTGCTACGCGTTAAACACGCGCGTCAGTGCAATCGTTACAGGAAACTACGGCAAGAACACATCCGGCGTCTTGAAGGAACCAAGGCCCCAGGTGTTGTCCACGGCAACGCTTCCAACCATAAGCCAATTGAAGTTGGTCAGCTTGATCTTGAAGTACGCTCCACCCGAACCCGAAATGCCATCGGCAGATGAGATAAGGTGCGCGGTAACCGTGGTCGTTACAGTGTCGCCGTCCGAAATATTCGTTACCTTGTTGTTACTCACCGTGATTGCCGGAGTGCCGGCCGCTTGGCCCTCAATCGTAGCAGCGGCGCCGCTTACCACGTCTATGGTAAACATAGCCGCGGTCGGAAGCGTTAGCGAACCACCCCTCGCGGTTGCCTTGAAGACAAACGTCGCGTCAGCAGTGCTTGACACCATAACACTCGCTCCGCTCACCTGCGCGGGAGTCTTTGTTACGGCTGCGCTTACGAATTCTAAGATCGCGGCAGCACGATAAGCATGGACCCCGTTGGACAGAATAGCCGAACTCACAGTAGGCGCGGCGGTTGTGCCGTCCGCCTTCCTGAAGAGCGAAGCGCCAGCGGCATCAATAGCAACCGACGCCGATATACCGGCGCCTGCCGGAATCGTCGGGAAGTCGCCCTTAATGACAAAGGTCTTGTTGCCTACCGGAACAGCGGCATTGACGTTGGTAAATATGACGCTGTCATTGCCGGTTGATGTCGCCGCCGAAGCAAGCAACGTGCCAGCCGAATCGTACAACTTGAAAGTCGTCGGCGAAAGCGAAACGAAACTTGACGACACCCCAAGAGTAAGCAATGTGGCATCCGCGGTCGCGGCAGTCGCCACAAAACGCAACATCTCTACATCAGTCGCGCCCGCCGAAGCATCAAGCCAAATGTTCTTCGCGACTGGATTGTCGGACGCAACCGCGAGCGACAACGCTGACGCGCCACCGGACTTGAAGGTGTGGGAACGCTGATAGGTCGTTGAGTTCAACGACGAATCATAAACGCTCAAGTTTCCACAATCATGCGCGCGCATACTGTTTGAACCATACTCGTAAACGGCAACGGTTCTGTTGTTGTCAATCTGCGAAATCGTATTAACGCTGAAAGTAAGAACCTTTATCGTGTCTTTCGGAACTTTAAAGTTCATCCCGCCTACCGAAACCGAGTAGACATAAGCCGAATCGGTGTTCAGGGTCGTGTCATTCACATCAACGCTGGTCAACTCGGTTGAGCCATCCCATGCCGTAATTTTGGTAATAAATGAACTCGGTTTGTAAGTCGTGGCGCCGTTCGTAACTGCGAGCGCTAGATTCACGCGATCAACCACCATATCAGAGTTTACGGCTTTAATTGAAATTCCATATACCGGAACTTTGGTTCCGGTCTGCGCGTTTGAATTTCCAGCGGGAGTCGCGGCTAAGTTTACAACTATTGAGCCCTCGCCAATCGCCGTGCAAGCGCCAGTGGACACGCCGCCGGTCGTTGTACCGCCGGTCGTTGTACCGCCAGTCGTTGTACCGCCGGTCGTTGTTGACGACGCGACAAAAGCGCGGGTTATCGGACCGAAGTAACCGACAGCCGGAGAAATACCGCCAGCTGACTGATAAGCGGCTAACGCGGCTTTCGTGAGGGCGCCGAAGTATCCGGTCGGCGCAGCGATTTTGAGATAGCCCTTGCTTATCAACATGCTCTGCAAGGACTTCACGTCGTCTCCAGTTGAACCCACAGTGAGGTCGCGGGTATAACTAAAAGCAACAGTTCCGCCCTGCACTGTTCCCAACTGCGCTTGCAACACCGCTATCTTAGCCAAAAGATCCTGGATTTGGGCCTGAAGATCGGCGGTTGTTTGCGCGCCGGCTACAGGCAACATCCAGGCAACGGTCGTTACAGCTAATGCAGCTGCGACAGCTTTGTTTCTGAAACTATTCATTTTAATTTTTTTGTTTATAAATTCTAAATAATCGACAAAACTAAATTATTTTCCGTAAGGTTACAGCTCTCTTGTTACCGACCCGCCGCCTAACTCTTGTGAGGTAGATGGCAGCTTAACAGAGGCATAACCGTTAGTAATATTTAAAAAAGCTCCCTTCCGGAGCGAAGCCATTCTTTAAACTTACAACTAATTACTGATAACTCATAACGAGCAGAGAAATTCTGCGCCATAAGTTATTAGTTATATGTTCTAAGTTAACCGCAGAACTTGGCCTCACTCCAAGTTTATCCTCCTAAATTTTTAAAAAACTTGGGAGGATTTAGGTTAATTATAGCAAACTAAATAAAGCTTTAATTAACTCAATCGGCTGTGGATAACTTTACCCGCAACCTGCTTACCTAAATACAACGCAAGATAATGACTTCGGTTACTCCTAACTAGTCCCCCAGCGCCTAACTAAATGGCCGCATGGCTAGCGTCATATTTCGGTGATAACCAGCCTATCTGTTTCTTCTTTGGGGGCCATACCGGAAACTATCCGATAGTAGCTTGCCGGGCCGCCATTTCCAATGCGTTCTATAGTATCCTGTTCACAGAGCCTCTGTAAATCATACCTAATAGTCCTCTCACTTACATTAGGAAATGCGGCAGATAAATCCTTCATTGCCGCATTGCCTAATTGCCTGATCTTATCTACGATAAGTCCCTGTCTATCGTTATATGTCATTTGAGAAGAAACCGGCTTTAACTCTCGTCCATCTTTTATGGTATCGCCAACTGTTTCAAGGCCATCGTTGTGAACTGTTGCCTGATAGGTGTTTCCGAAATCAAAGCGGTTCCTCTCCAATTCGGCAACGTTTCTATCTCTCTCCTGCCTGATTGCCGATTTCATATTACTCAACTCGCCATATATCGCGTTTGCGTGGCGCATATGTATTTCCCCTATTGACTCCCCCAAAACTATAAATCTCTCCAATAACTCCGATGCCCGCATGGCCGTATCCAAATCCCCGACTGTAACAGCTTCCAGAAGATTTATGCCGCAAAACTCTATTTTGGATTTAAGGTCCTTGTGTTTGACTGGGGATGCGATCCGGAACACCAGATGTGCTACTTCCAAGGGTTGGTTTCCAAATGGGTTGTTTTTAGTGGAGTTCATCCCACACATAACCCGCACCCCAAGGTATCCCGCAGTCTTTCTTTGAGCCTGCGCAGGCCTTGTGCGTGCAGCTTTAACGAATGCTCGCGACTATAAGCATCTTTTTTTGATACATAACCCTCAAAATAAACTAGTTTCCAAGGACTGAATTTTGAGGTATAATATGACTTGTTCTGATTGTGCATTTTAATGCGATCCATAAGATTAGACGTACAACCCACATATAAACTTTTGTTTCTCTCGGATTGTAAAATATAAACATAGTACATAATCAGTGCGGGTTATGTGTGGGAATCATAAAACAGGTTCAGTGTATAAAAATTGGCACGAGACGTCAACCTAACCAGCCATTAGTGCCCAACAAATAGTACCCGGCGTAGAAACCGGTGGTTAGTTGCTATTGTAGCCAAAGAAAGTTGCTGGTATTATGGAACGATATGTCCAGCCTATCCAATGTCTCTTTCAGAATTGCCAAAATACTTCTCTATATTGCGCCGCTTTCGATCTTGATTGTGGCAACGGGGATGTTCTTCCCCTTTATAATAGGCAAGGCGATCTTCTTCAGGGTAGCTGTGGAGCTGTCCCTCTTCTTTTTCTCTGTATCGCTCTTGTGGAAACCCGACCCGGCGCGGCTCGCCGACTTCAAGCGCATCATAAGACATCCGATTTTTATGGCGGTGGCCGCATTCACAGTTATTTTCTTAATCGCGTGCGTATTCGGAGTTAATACACAGATGTCTTTCTGGTCCAACTTTGAGCGCGGCGAGGGGGGGCTCCAGATAATACACTATGCGGTATTTTTTGCCCTCTTGGCTTTCCTCCTCCGTACCAAAAAGGACTGGTCTAGATTCATGGTCTGGATTATTTTTATAGGCATTCTGGTGTCGCTGTACGCGGTAGGCCAACACGAAAACTATCTGAACCAGCAAGCCGGCGTAAAGCCGCAGGACAATCCCTGGATAAATTTCGTGGGGGCAAATCAGCGCGCTAACGGTACATTGGGAAATCCGCTGTATCTCTCGACGCTAGCTCTTTTTCTCATATTCTGGTTGGTTCTTGCCGTGCGAGAGAGCAGGCATCTCTGGGCTAAACTCACGTTCGGAGCTATTTTGATTTTTGAAATCTATATACAAATATTGACCGACTCGCGGAACGGTTTCGCGGGACTCGCGGGCGGCATAATCGCGCTATTGATTTATTTTACCGTTAAAAACAAGAGTGCGCGCCTAATGTGGCTTACCGTACAGAGAGCATCGTGGGGAGTTCTCGGTCTCTTCGTTTGCGCATCTTTATATCTTTTTGTTTTCAAAAGAGAGATATTCTTCGGCTTCGTAGATTTGTTCAGATACGGAGAGGCCGTTAAAACAATAAACCTCGCGGTAGGGCTCGCCCTTCTTGCCGTCCTGGTTTACGGCAGTCTTGGCATCGCCAGATTTTTAAAAGAAAAAATCTCCGTAAGGCAAGTCGCACTTTTGTTTTTAGCTATAATTATGCTTTTCGGGGCCTTTTTCCTGGGAAACAGAACCTCTTCGATATGGAAAAAAATCCCTGTATTAAATAGATTCGCGCACGAAAAGCTGCTCGGCGGACTTAGTGATCGTCTGTGGGTGTGGGGGTCGGCAACGGCCGCTTTTATAGAAAAGCCCGTAATCGGATGGGGGCCGGAGAATTTCCCGTACGCATTTGATAAATATTACAATCCCAAACATTATGGCTCGGACAGCTGGTTTGACCGCGCGCACGATATTTACTTTGAGTACCTCGTGGGCGGAGGCGTACTGCTTTTTCTGGCCTATCTCGCAATTTGGATTGCCTATTTCTACACGTTAAGAAAGATGGGAAGGAAGGACGATAATAGTCCCTATAAAGTCTTTTCTTCGCCGAATCTCATGGAAGGCGTTATGATAGCCCTCCCCGTAACCTACTTTATACAGGGACTTACGGCATTTGAAGTTCTGCCCATATACATAGCGCTCTTCATTTTTTTGGCGTTTACAATACGACTCGCCGATTTCGGAACGTCAGCCGCAAAGCACTATGAACAAAAACCCAAACAGCCGCCAAAACCCGAATCTGGCATATCCCCTGTTTTGGGAATTATATTGATAGCGATTATCGCGGTAGTCGTTACAGGCGCCACTTATCTGGCCGGCTATCTGCCGTATGTCAAAAACACCATGATATTGAGCGCCGCCTCGGCCCAAAGCGACCCCCAACGCATTATTGAGACATATGATAAAATTATTGATTACTATTCCCCAATAGGCCAGCAAGAAGCTGTTCAGCACTACATGTGGTTTGTCTATCGACTTTTTAGCGCGTCTTCCAAAGATGCCGCGCGCATAAGGGAAAGTCAGCAAACGGTTACAACCGTAAAAGCTGTGACAGCCCGCGTTAACAGTTTGTACGACAAGAACGAAAAATCACTCTACAGACAGGTCGGCGTGAGAACGTTAAATTACAGCGCTCTTGTTAACTACGCGGGGGCCATGCTTATTCAGGATATGGGCATATTGGACACGGCCCAAACCAAACTGGAGGAAGGCCTGAAGATAGCCCCAACCCGTTTTGAATTTATATACCCGCTTTTAGATATCGCCATCGCCAAAAAAGATGCCGCTCTGGGCGAGCCGCTTTTAAAAAGAGCGCAGCTTTTAAGGCCGGACCTCGCGAGCCAGAACGGTTATTATGAGGCGCAACTCAAAATGATGGAGCTGGGCACGTCCTCGCTACCCATATCTCCAAAAATGAAGTAGCGCCTGATGCGCGTTTTGGAGATTCTAAAGCAGTCTTCTCGCGTACGCATTGAGGCGCTTTCCGAATTCCTCGTGTTTTAAACCAAAATAGATTTGGGCTTTCATGAGCCCCAATTTTGAGCCACAATCAAAGCGCTCACCCTTAAATTCCAGCCCGTAGACCTCACCGCCCTCTTTCAAATAAAGTCTAAGCGCATCCGTAATGCCGACTTCTTTTTCGGCTTTGCAAATTTCCTTTTCTTTTTTGGCCATAACCGAAAATCTCTGCGAGTACAGTTTTTTAATGGTCTCAAAAACAGCCGGCGTGAGAACGTAGCGTCCTACAACCGAAAGATTGGAGGGCGCCTTCTCCGGTAAGGGCTTCTCCACAATATCCAAAACGCGGCAGAAGCCGCCCTTCTGTTTTCTCACCTTAACAATCCCGTATTTTGATACGAGCGCCATGGGCACCCTTTCCAAAATCAGAATCGGCGCAGATTTTTCTTCGGACAGCCGTACGGCTTTTTCCATTATGGGCTTCGCGGGCGCGAGTATGTCATCGCAAAAAAATACGCACGCCGGTTCTTTGCCGAGCCACGGCAACGCCTGAAATATGGCATCGGCATTGCCGATAGGTTCTCTTTGAATAACAAAACGGGTTCTCTCATGGAGACCCATCAAATTTATATATTTTTTAATAGAGGTCTGTTGCGGAGAAATGACAAACACCATCTCCTCTATGCCAAGAGTATCCACCTCTTCTATCACGTAGTGAATCATCGGCCGGTCCACAATACCAACGAGCGCCTTCGGCTGATGCAAGGTAAGTGGCATGAGCCGCGTACCCAAGCCCGCTATGGGAATAATGGCTTTCATAACTACAATATAGTGCCGGGGAAGTTAAATTACCAGCCCGA